>OGYR01000929.1_pt1 | contig 12301 bp, 10 predicted proteins | sample 1576661 | NCBI WGS metagenome assembly OGYR01 (sample SAMEA3541490, study PRJEB24748) | human gut metagenome | biome: human gut; feature: human-associated habitat; material: faeces | place: China | collected 2012
TCCATTGGTGACTCTATGCATCATTGTCTCCGCAAAGTCTCCCTGATAAGTCAACCCGAATCCTGACAGTGACACTCCCTTGGAATCAAAATGAATCGTCAGATACTCTCCTGGCTTATCCACGATCGGCGCTCCTGTTTTTCTGGCAAAAGACTCTGCCATATCTCTCTGCCCACCTTTTCCGAGGCAGACTACGATCTTGTTGTTCATTTTATTATTCTCTCTTTCTAGTGAACCTCATTTGCAACTGGAATACTGCTGTTTTTTTCATCTGCCATCATAATCTTTTCCATGTCAAAAAATGTGCGTAATTATAAACTTCCTCCAAAGGATCTGGAAAAGCTCCAAATTCAATAATGGAGCGGGATTCTAAGAAATCCCACCCCAACTATCGACATAGAACCACCGCAACACAGTGCCAAAGTTCCGCCATCTGTGTCAATATCAGCGTTCCTTCCGATTTCAGCCTATATGTGATCCCACACGCTTCTAGTTCTTTGCAAAACATCTCAAAATAGTCCGGCTCTTCCCATTACCATAATATCCAGGGAAATATATTGTCATCCAACCGGATTTCTCTCAGGCCTTCTTTATAACTTGCTTCCATAGTTCTCTAATTCATGAAAGATTCCCATGACATAGACCGTTCTTATATCTTCATTTACCCGATAAATCATAAGATATGCCATGCCCGGTATTTTTGCCTTCCGGTATTCCTTTTTTCGAAGCACATAATCGATACATGCTGGAAATTGCCATGGATCTTCTTACAGACGATCATAAATTTCTTCGATTCCCGAAAGAAGATGTTTGGCTGCCTGATCGCTTTTCAACGGATTCAACAGATAAGCCAGTAGCTGATCCAAATGTTCAGATGCCTTCTGCGTGATTTCCAGTTTATAACCCATATTTCTCCCTCATAGATGCAAGCTGCTTTCTTGCATTCATCGTCTGCCCAGCTTCTATCTGGCTCTCCGACTCCTCCAGCTCCTTATAAACTTTTGACAACTTCATCATCCGTTCATAGTTTTCCATACTCATGAGCACCATGTCACCATACCCATTTTTCGTAATAAAGATTGGTTCTTTTGTAGAATGACACATTTCTGAAATTTCTGAAGTGTTTTTTAAATGACTGATTGGAACAATTTGCGGTATAAAAGCACCTCCTTTATGTAGTTTAATTGTACCATAATGATACCATGTATGCAATTTTATATTATTTCATTGGGTATGTGATAAACTTCCATTGTTCATTTGGAACGCCTCTTCTGGTTTTGAGTTTGGCTTGCGACATCATATTGCAGGAGGCTTTATTTAGTTGTCCTCACCGGCTGCACTTATCCATTCTCCCAAGAACAGCTGAAAGCTTAAGTTTTTCATTTAGATGTAGAGAAAAATTGTTTCAACTCACAATCCACAAGAAGGCTGACTTTGAGGGCGGCAGAAAAGTCGATTACCTGATTTTTGTTTCAACTCACAGCCCCGCAAGGGGGCTGACTATTCAGCGTTCCTATACCAAGCCAAAGTGTTCGTTACAATACGACGAATAATTTCGACACAAAGCAAACAATCTCAGTTACTTTTTTGAAAACAAAAAAGCGACTGAATAAATCAATCGCCTTTTTTACATAAGCAAATATATAATAATGTTTTTCAACTCTCAGACTTTCATCTGACAATTAACAAAGGGTGCAGAAATATATTCCCGCATCCTCTGTTAACAATAGTATTTTATTCAAACTCGGCAAGTCCAAAGATGTTCTTAAATATATTTATTTAAGTTTTGTATCTTTTTTGCCGTTATTTTATTTCTGTTGTATATATTATTTTGGCTCGCTGATTTTCTGTTGCCAATTTGTTGCCAACAGACTTTCCTATATCTGTCACATTTTACTGCATTGTTTTATTTTAATGTATGTTAATTTTATATGAACCTTCTTCACTTTTTTCAAACGTCAAATCTTCTCCTGTAACATCATTTTCCGTTAATGCCTGAATTGCATCTTCCCAATGAAGAATGGTTGTAACATTGTCCTGATTAGATTCTCTATGCAACTCATGTGTTACTTTTAATTTATATTTTCCATATGATTTACCATTTATTTCAAGTTCAACAGGTATATATGTTTTTTCTCCTTTCTCAGTTTTTTCCCATTTGCACTCTGAAAAAACTTCATTACGAAAGTAAGTAGTTTGATCTATTTTCTGCCCATCTACTTTATATCCAGCCTGAGATAAACGTAAATTACAAGTGGGATTACTTTTCTCACTTGGTTGTTGAGTATCTGATTTTGGTAAATTATGCTTTTCCCAAACTTTTTTCATCTATTACCCCTTCTTTCTTCATATTCTTTATATTATCATATTTAATTACTTTAAACAATAAAAACAGTTTTTCTTCCTACTATCAGTGTTCCCACAGCTTTATAATTTCTTCACTATCTAATTCATGCCAAGCCTCTTTCCATAATTGTAAATATGGGATATCTCTTGAAGAAGGCTCCGGATCACATTTTTCAATTTGAACAATTGATGGCAACACTACTGCGTCTCCCATTAATAAACATTCTCCGACTTTTAAAGAAGGCATCTTCTCTGTAATACTTCCCAGTGTATCTGGCAATAATCTTTTTACATAATTTTGATCTGCAGGGTTTGTAAGCCGCAAAGCCAAAAAATTATTACATTGAGAAAATATTGTTTCAGATATCTCTGACGGCCGTTGACTCGCTAACAATAATGAAACTCCATATTTTCTTCCTTCTTTCGCTATTCTTTCTATAGATTCTCTAGAAGCTCTGTATTTTGCTAAATCATTATTTGGTATATATTTGTGTGCCTCTTCATATACTAGCAATAATGGTATATCATTATTTACCTTCGTTTCTGAATCATCTATAGCTCGCAGTCTTTTATAATAATATCCAAATTCAAATAAAATTCTTGATATTAATGAAACAGTAATACTCAAAACTTCAAACGGCACACCACTTAAGTCTATTATCGTAATATTTGCCCTATTCGCTGTATATCCCAATAACTGCTTAAGTGTATCTTCAAATGAGATTTTTTTAGCTCTCTCTCCAAGCAAAAATTCAAGTCGTTTATCTCCAATTTTGTTTTCTAATCTACTAACAAAATTAGACAATTTGCCATTTAAAGGGCCTGCCTTTTTTCCCCTTGATCCATCAAGCATTTCTTCATTTTTCTCTTTAGCAAATGTTAAAACATCATTTATATCAAAAAAAACCGGCGAGTCGAAATGAAGTTTTTCTTTTACTTCTGTGTCCCCTGAATAATATCTTTTTTTACTTGCAACTACTGCTTCTTTGAATACATTACGTTGGTTATGATCATTGGCTTCTGTATCAATAAAAAGCTCTTGCAATTCATCACTATTCAACAGCCAATATGGCAACACCAAATTAGATATATCAATAAAATTAGCATCCGGGAATGCCGTATGATACTCTGAATGAATATCAAAAACAACTATATGTGAATTATTTAGCCCTTGATACGTCCCGTTTTTCGTATCAATTGCCTTTTGAAGTATCTTCGCTACTGAATGAGATTTTCCCGATCCTGTTGAACCAACAATTGCAATATGTTTGTTAAAAAACTTATCTCCGTCTACCGGTACTGAAATCGATTTATCTGCTGATAATGTTGAAAAACTAAACTTCTTTTCATCTCTCAAAGATTCTTCAAAGATTTTTTGAATTTCTTCCTTTTTAGCAGGCTCAACTTTCTTAGGCGGAATTGCAATCGTATCTCCACCTCTTTCAAATTGACCATTTCTAATTATGCCCAATGGGTTAGCCTCTAATATATATTTTCTATTAGGTTCTCCGATTTGATTAACTCCGACTTCAATATTGAAATTTTCAATAATTGCTATTAATACTGCATTATCATTATCGGCAATCCGAAGATATGAGCCTACCTTAAGTTTTTCTTCTGCTAATTGAAAATTTTCCAAATCATCAACTGATATTTTCACTTTATTTGGTAGAACTGCAATAACTTCTGCATTAAGTTTTTCTTTTTCCTCCATCATTCTCCCCCTTTAAATCATCATACAAACATCTTCTGTTTTAGAAATTTGTATCCCAAAGCAAAGATTATACTCACTTTCATAAAATGGTTCATCCAAATAGAACTGGTAAATTTCTTTAATTCCTGTGACTTTTTCTAAAATCTCATTCAAATTTTCAATATGATTAATAATTTTTACTTTTATTTCATTTTCATAATTTGCTCTACGTATAATAGAAGCAACCGCAAATTCTGCCCCTAAAAAGTCATAGCCATCCCATAAACGTATGTCTTCTCGTTGTAATTTTTTCTTTAATTCAACTAACCGATCTTCCGTAATTCCCTTAAAACAAATATATGGACAAAATGGTTTTACTTCTCTTCTGGATAATTTGCTCCAATTTTTTGATATTTTTGCAATTAGTGAAATAAGCTTTTTATCATCAACCACTTTATCACATTCAATTAGAAAAAAGCGTTCATATGGAGACACATTCTTGGGTGAAAAATACTGTTTTCGTATATCAGCACAGTAATTTTTTATTCCTTTGAATTGCAAATACCATTTATCAAACAACATTTTTTTATTATCAATCTTATCTAAAAATTCTCTTTTACTTACAATTCTATCACATATTTTCTGTTGTACTGCTTTTTCTTTAACCAATCTAAGAGCATTGTTGTAATAATAATATTCTGCCTCAAATCTCTCACATTGAAAAATTTTTTCCAAATTGCTTATTACTTTTTCCTGTTGTTCATAGTAGTCTTCCGCATTAATATCAACATCTACTTTGCTTAGAAATTCTTCTATATCTTCATCAGTTAAATTCAATTCTTCATGAAGAATATGAGGCGTTTCTTTCTCAGTATATGTAAATAAACTTTTTTTCGCAAATTCTACGCTTAATGATCCCGGATATTTGTCTTGCCCTGATTGATATTTACCATATAATTTATATCGTATTTTTCTTTTTTCTGGAGTTCTATTGACATAATCTTTAAGCATAAGCCTAATTGGTTTTGCAATAACCGAATGATTATATTCTGTTTTCGCATAATACTTACACTGTACGGCAACCATTTCTTTTTCTTCAAGAATATCAACGTCTTCTATTCCCTCTATTGTCACAGTATCTGCTTCATTTACTAAACTTATTAATTGAAAAATAAAATAGTCAAACTGATAATAATATCCTTTTATTGTATCTACCGCATCCCTGCTTCTTGCCATATACTTTATCCTCTTTTTAATCTCCTATGCTGCATCTTCTTCCATATTCCCCTTGCCATAGAACAAGTCTTCTCATTAACATGCAAATACTCGCCTAAAATACTATTATCTACAAGATCCAAAGCCTTCTCGATATTCTCTCCATTACGCACAATTTCATCTACCTGATGTAATATTTCCTTAACCTTTTCAATTGGAACACAATCCAAAATAGGAACCAATACATTTCCTACTTCTCCCGGCAATATTTCTAATACCCCGCCACCATAACTACGTCCACAGATTTCCGTAAAAGCAAAAGAAATACTATTATAGTACGATAAAACTATTCTCTCTGGCTCAATATCATTATTAAATTTTATCCTATGCATAGTATCTGTAGAAACAGCATTGCAACAATTCAACACGAATTTGGGATAGAGATTATTTCTACGAAGGAAAAAAGCATCTGGCACCCATACAGATGGTATTTGATACCATTTCTCTCTGATTTTACATTTATATCCCGTGTTATCACCATTCTTCTCGCCAAGTTCAATATATTTTTTTTGTCCTTGACTATATTTTTCTATTGGGACATCTGGAAAATCAATCAAATAAGCTGCTTTTCCCTGATCTACATTTTTCTTCCAGTCATCATATTTGAAGAAAACACTATGTGCATGAGAACTTCTTCCTATCAACGGTCGAACAACATTAGTTAAATCATATACTTCAACCATTTTTTTATCTACTGAAAAGTACTTATTATTTCCTGTTGTGATCCCCACATTAATAATACCAGTTTCAGACAACGTTTGAAATCTATCATCATTTTTCAAATCTAAAATCAGTTGATTTTCTTGCTCTGTTGTAAAGTATTTTGTCCACTTTTCATGCACATGGCTAAGTTTCTGAAAACCATTCGCATATATATTAAGATTTTCTAAATCATCAAGGTTATTTAATTCTATGATCCTTATGCCTTTTTCTGAATCTCCTTTTTCTCCAATAAAAACCACCACTTCTTGTTCAATGCCTGGGAAAACCAATTCTTCAAATGTTAATAATGTTATTTTGGATAACTTGTTAGACAGAAACAATCTTAAATCTTCTGCATACGCAACCTGTAAAATTTCCGCTGGAATTACAAACGCAATTTTTCCATTATCACTCAACATATGAACGCAAGCAACCATGAATCCAACCCATGTGTTTATCAATTTATTGGCTTTCATTCCATGGCTTGTTAATATTTCAGCCATTTCCATTCTTTGCTTTTCTTCAAGATATTGATAACGTATATATGGTGGATTTCCAAGTATCATGTCATATTTATTTATATCCTTATATTTTTGATAAAACTCAAAAAAATCTCTATTCTCAACAGATACATTTGGATTATTTTTTAGCTTCTCAGCCACTTTCTGGGCTTCATTTTTTTCGATTTCTATTGCAGTCACTTTTCTATTTTGAGTCAAGAACTGAGTTTCAACTAATGCATCTACAAACACCCCATCTCCGCAACTGGGTTCTAATATTGATTTAATAGATGCATCCTTCTTAAAAAAATCCACCATTTTTTCTGCCAATTTTAGTGGTGTATAATAAGCACCTCTTAATTTCTGTTCTGTACTATCTTCTTTTAATATCATTCTCTCACCTAAAATTGCAAATTATAAATTTTTGTAATATTATCTTCAATTTGTTTACTTAAATTTTCCTTTTCGGCTTCTATTACACTAATAGATGCTTTATCTTTTTTCTGTTCTAATACAATATTCAACTCATTTATTTTCTTTGTTGAAATAATCACTGATTCATATAACGCTTTTTGCTTTTCATCATCAAAATCTAATTCGACAAAAGGTATTTTCTTTAATAGGTACGTTCCTCTCGCTGTAAATCCTCCTTCAAAATCACTTCCCATAATTTGAAATAACTTTTCCGTATATGGATGATTCAACCATGCTTGTATATACCGTAAATCATACTTTGAACCAGGCAACTTTGCTATTGCACAATACCCCGCTGTACCACCAGAAGCAATGAGCATATCATTTTCATCATATGCATACATTGGTTCTTTACTTAAAATTCTAACAATTAACTTAGGAGTATCTACAAATGCAGTCAACGCTTGTGTTCTTCCATATTGATACCAAGTATCGGCTGTTGCATTTTTTATATCACGACCTTTTCCACCATTTAAACATTTAGGAACTAACAAGTCATAACAATCCTGTAGATATTGATATGTTCCAGGATACTCTTTTTTCATAATCTCAACGTTGATCAAGCTACCATCTGCATTATATGGAAAAATAATATGCTTATCCGTTTTTAACAATGAATATGTACCCATTCCTTTTTCATCAGCCTTAGTTGGTTTGAAGAAAGGCTTCAAAATACGCTTTTCTATATGATATCTTTTTTCAAACTTATCTACAATTATTTCTTCTTCTGTTTCCGAAACAATTTCATATTTATCAAACCAATATACCGGTTTAGGTCTTTCTGCACTTGTTTGTATTCCATTAAAAATATTGACTATTTCACCTAATGGTTTTCCATTTTCTTCTGCCGTTGCAATCATTTTCATGAATTTAATATCTGTAGTTAATCTCCACGGATTTTCATCTAATAATTCATTCTTTATCCTAATACTTTCCTGTTCTTCCCCAGTCCACAGATCAATTAGCGAAGTAACATTTGTATATTCCATCTGCTTACTGCTTTCTTTGCATAACGTAATTATGCAACTATAAATAGTCTTATCAGGGAAAAGTTGCATATCTCCAAAATCATCTAATTTAGATACATGTTTAGATATTATCCGACGCAGTTCTTGTCCTGCTCCTATTTTATAAAATTTATTCGGCACGATATAACACATTTGACCATTTTCTTTTAAAAGATTAAACGCTTCTTCAAGAAATAAAAAATATTTATCAAATTGTTTATATGCACTTTTATATTTCTTCTTATAAACTGCAAATTCTGCTTCTGTCTCTAAGGTATGAATATCTTCTGTTTTTACATATGGTGGATTACCAATAATAGCGTCAAATCTTGATCCGCTATTGATCATGCTCCATTCAAACGGTTTTATATTGCACAATGCCTCTATTGACATATCTTTTCCAGATATATCTTCTCTGCAAATCAAGGAATTCCCATTTTTTATATTAGAACTTAAATCTGGTAAAATCGGAACGCATTCTTTCACAGATGCTGGTGTTTCATCTTCTATTAACTTTATTAATAAAGAAAATTTGCTAACTTCAACAGCATGAACATCAATATCTACGCCATAAATACATCTCGTTAAAATATCCTTTTTATCAGTTAATGGCAATTTCTTTTTCCCATTACTCAACTCTAATAAATGTTTTGAATCGTGCTGCATATACCATTCTGTACAATAATCAACCAAAAATTGATATGCCTCCTCTAAAAATATTCCCGATCCACAAGCGATATCTGCAATTTGAATATCTTTTATTTCTTCTGGCGTTTTTTTCTCACAAATTGGAGCTAATGTATTTTTTACCATATATTTTACAATTTCGACAGGTGTCGATACCACTGAACGATATTTATACTCTTTCTTCGCAGCCAATATTATATGGTCATCTCTTTCAACAAGACTTTCTGTAAGAAAACTCTCATATATTTTTCCTAAAATTCCTGGCTCAATAATGTTAAACATATATGGAGTCTTCGGATAATATAGTGAAAGAATCATATTAAAAATAATATCATTATTCAAGTCAAAAATAATATTATCGCCCGCAAATAGCTTAGAATTATATTTTTTATCAACTTCTTTAAAAACTTTTGTTAATGCCCTCTGCAACTCTACTTTATTCCGTGCAGTTTCTTTTAAACTTTGATATAATGGCAGATTTCTGTCTTCACAAATTCGTAAAAAGATAATTTGATTTATAAATTCCTGCACTACATCATTCAAAACATCTGTATCTTTGTATGTATTATCTGTACGATACAAGTAATCACCAATTTCAAGTCTCCATTCATTAATTTGCTTTAAGAAGACTTCATCTACTTCTGTTGAATATCGTTCTTCGTTTGGAAATTTATCCTCAACATATTTATCATATTTTCCAGTATAAACACTTTCTCTTGAAATCAACTCATATATTTCTTCATACTTCTTTAAATATTCTAAATAATGATATTTTCGATACAACGATACCGTCGCAGAATCTCCATCCTGTGGCTTATTTGTAACATCATAAATCATCATATCCTCAAAATTTGTTAATATGGACAATTTATGTTTTGCATTCCATCCATAACGTCTTGCCTGAATAGCCGGTTCTTGTTCTTCTTTTATATTTACTGCCGGTTTCTTGGCTTCTACAAAGATTTTTGATACACCATTTAAGGTTAATGTATAATCTGGTCTATCTCCACTGTTTGAAAATTTTTCCACAACGACTTCTTTATATTGCGGAGACGTTCCTTTTTCATTATGTACATCCCAACCAAAGCTCTCTAATAATGGACTTATAAATTCATCTCTACAATCTTGTTCATTAAACTCTCTTGCATTTCTATAAAACTCCATATTTTTTTGATACTGGGCTATTAGTCTTGATAATCTTTCTTTATTATTCATATTTACATTCCCCACTTATCGTTAAAATTACAATGCACTTTTACCACTTTTTACCCACTCATCTACTTCAGTTAATTTAAATTTCCATAATCTTCCAATTTTGTGCGCCGGTATATCTGTTTTTTTAATCCAATTTCTGATTGTATCTTTTGTCACACCCAAATATTCTGCGGTTTCCTCTAAACTACACCATTTATCTATCAAATCACTCATCTTATCCTCCAGGCCTATATATCTTGCATAATAAAACTATTCTTAGTTTAACTCATTTTCTCCCGAAAAGCAACCATATGTTCTATGATTTAATAGTATTTAATGGGAATTTAATGGGAAGGAATCTATTTCTTCCCTGACATCATTCTAGTTCATATATACAACATTCATTAGCACAATCTCCTCCGCACAAGCTCGGATATTATTCATTCTCCCAACCCATGCCATCTGATTCTGCAACTTCAGTTCTTCCGTCACGCCTTGCTTTTCTTCCATCTGCTCTACCAGTCTGTCCATCATCTGATTACACTCCTCGTCAATCTGATGCAGATGCTCATTTAACTTCCCGGCAAGTACCAACTCCAGATATAATCCTTTCCGATGCTCCTGCAAATATATCTTTCTCAACATTCCATACTTTCCAATCGGATACTCTGTCTCTTCCGGGAGGTACAGGTCTGGATAATACAGACCGTCCTCTCCTAAAGTATAACTGATTCCATTTTCTCCCATAATGTGTTTCTCCATGATTGTCCTCCTATCTTGCTCCCCGGTCTTTATTCTGACTATGGGTATGCTGTTTATTTTTCTGTTCATTCTGTATTTCTTGTTTCTTTTCTGCCAGCTTCGCCCTAATACCATGCGCTACTGGCTCTTTTCCAGTTTCTTTCTTCCATTTTTCTATTGCAGTTCGATACTGACTATACTCAGTTTGAGAAGCCTTAAAATCCTTTAAAAATTCCTGTACACTTCTATATCCGATTTTCTGCACAATCCTTGGAAGATAATCTTTCATATCTCTAATCTGGCTTTTCAGTTCATCAATTTCTTTCTGCAATTCTTTTTTCTTTCTTCCTTTAAACCATCCCGCGACTTCTGACAGTTCTTTCTTCTTTGCAGAAAGCTGTTTTTGTTTCTGTTGAATTGCACCGTTTTGATCTTCCAGTTCTTTATTCACTTTAAATAGTTTCGGATACTTTGATGCAAGCCTCGTCATTTTAGGTTGTTCCGGTTCTGCCTTTTCTTCTTTTGTTGTCTTGACTGCTGCCGTGCTATTTTCAGCAACATGCTCTGGGCGTTCTGCCTCCGTTTGCTCTGTCTGTTTTGGCACTTCCCTGGGTTTCTTAAACAGCACACTTGCTATCAAAAACTCCAATGCCTCGACCGCCACTGTTACAACTCTGGAAAATAATCGTGGTCTGTTTCCACGCCGGGCAATTGATTCCCTGATTGGCTCCGTGATTTCTTTCCGCTTCACTTCCATTATCTTCGGTTCCGGCACTCCACTAATCAATGCCATATCAACAGCTCTGTTCCATTCCCGGCGTTTTTGATTATCCGCTTCTATTTCCTGTGCCTTCGGATTATTTTTTCCGATTTTCTTTGTTGCAAGATAAACACTGCCACGCTCAAATACCTGTAGTTTCTGTTTCTCGTCCTGCACATAAATATTGATTAAATCTGTATAAGAATGCTTTACCTCATCCAGAAATGAATTGCACTTGAAGCGTTCATCTTTCGCAGTAAACAGCTTCTTCTCATAGACTTCTCCTTTCTTCACAATACTGCAGCCTTCTCGGATCTCGCCATCTTCTCCTAATATCTCTTTCTTGGTTCGGACATGTTTTCCATTTTCATCATAAAACATATTTCTGCTGGCAATCTTAATGATTGGTTCATCCAGTAGTTTCCGTTCTGCAAATATCAAATGAATGTGATAATTGGTCTTTCTTTTATTGTGGTGCAAAGCAGCAATACACTCTGTTCCATAATTCTGTTTAAAATGATTTGTAAAAAGCTGTAGCAATCTATCCGGCTGATATTCTGTAAAACTCTCTGGCAAAGCAATGATCAGTTCTCTTGCCTCAATACATTTTCCTTCTGTTCCACTTTTTGCAAATTCTTCCTGATTACATTTTTCAAGTTCCCGCCAGAATTTCCGTTCTGTGGTTTCATAAACTGCATAGAGGTTTTCCTGTTTTGCATGACTGGATATATAAGTGATCCTGCCTTTTACATTGCTTAGTTTTGTCATTTGAATAAATGAATTTCTTCCGATAGGCACTCCCTCCTTGTCTTCGGCAAAATAAATTCTGCCATATCATTTGTGAGTGGATGCATCGGCATCCGTTTACGAACTAACTGCCGTTTCCGGCTACAATAGCTCACGGCAGGCCGAAATACAAACA
>OGYR01000932.1_pt1 | contig 12243 bp, 9 predicted proteins | sample 1576661 | NCBI WGS metagenome assembly OGYR01 (sample SAMEA3541490, study PRJEB24748) | human gut metagenome | biome: human gut; feature: human-associated habitat; material: faeces | place: China | collected 2012
GAAAGCGAGACCTTTGACGGCTGCTGCATGGCGGTGGTCCGTGCAGGAGAAGCTGCCGGCGAAATTCATCTGACCGTCACAGCAGATGACGATATTCAGAAGCATCTGACGATTCTGGTTCAGAAAGCAGAGGGCTGAGGCTCAAAAAGTTGGTGAGGGCTCAAAACAAAAACAGGGTGCGCTCTGCGAACGCACCCTGAAAGATCCACATATCACAAGAGACGCAGGGCGTTCCCCATCGGGAGCGCTCTGTTTCTCTCTATAGTTGGAGGAATTGTGTCAAATTGACACGATTCCTCCTCGTCCATTCTAAGCAGGGTTTGGGGTGGGACCGCGTTTGCGAAGCGCAGCGCAGCGGCCCCGGCATGCCTCCCCATTACGCAGGGCTTTTTGTCCAACTACGCAGTGGAAACGCCCAGTTGCGCAGGATGATTGCAACCCTTTCCTGAAGTTGCTATTCTTTTGTCAATCGCCGTATACGAACGGCACAACATACCAAAAGGAGAAGATTTCATGGCAAACAAGGTTTCCAGAAGACAGTTCCTGCACACCGCATCCATTGGTGCGCTGGGGGCTGCTATGGCAGGGGCTCTGGTGGGCTGCTCCGGTTCCTCCGGCAGCTCCAGCACTGCTTCTGCCAGCGGTACTTACACCCCCGGCAGTTATTCTGCCACCTCCAGGGGCATCAGCTCGGACGTTACTGTCACCATGACCTTTGACGCTGAGAGCATCACAGATGTGACCATTGATGTTTCCGGTGAAACCGAGGGCTTTGGCAAGGGCATTGGCGATGAGCTGAAGGAACAGATCCTCAAGGCTCAGAGCGCCGAGATCGACGGTCATTCCGGTGCGACCATTACCTCGGATGCCGTTAAGGATGCTGTTGCAAACTGTGTAGCACAGGCCAAGGGTGAACCGGTGGTCAGCACCACTCCCGGCCAGAGCACCGCAGAAGGTGAGAGCTGGCGCACCGCTCCCGATGCAATCACCGAATTTGCAAAGGAGTACACCGCCGATGTCGTCATTGTGGGCGGCGGTCAGGCCGGTACGCCGGCTGCCCGTGCCGCGATTGAAGCCGGTGCCAGCGTGATCGTGATCGAGAGCCAGACCGAGGACGCCATGAGCTTCCGCGGCGGCGGACAGATCGGCCATCTGAACAGCGAGTTTTTGGCTAGCAAGGGCATTCCCCAGATCGACATACAGGAGTTTGTTACCGACTGGCAGCTGCGCACCAACAACCGCAGCCGCTGCGGCCTGATCATGGCTTATGCCAAGAACAGCGGCAAGTGCTTTGACTGGATGACCGACAGCTTTACCGCTGAGGAAAAGGCCGGCTGGAGCGTGCGTCAGTGGCCGCTGAGCAGCAACTACACCCAGAAGAAGAGCGGCATCAGCACTTGGGTGGGTACCCCCACCCTCAACGGCGATGCTTCGCCGGTCAAGCGCTGCATGGAGATCGCCCGCGAGAAGGGTGCAGACTACCACTTTGGCACCAAGGCCTGCCAGCTGATCAAGGACGGCGATGCCGTTGTTGGCGTGGTGGGCAAGGAGGCCGATGGCAGCTACATCAAGGTCACCGCCAAGAAGGGCGTGATCCTTTGCGGCGGCGGCTTTGGAGGCAACGCTGAAATGTGCCGTGATCTGCTGATCGAGATCAGCGACTACTGCTCGGAAGATACCGCCATTGGCGGCATGGACGACGATGGCTCCGGCATTCAGCTGGGCTACTGGGCAGGCGGCCGTCTGGAGAGCCGCCCGCTGTCCAGCATGGGCGGCAACTACGTCTACCCCTGCAACAGCCCCGGAGACCCCATTGGTACTACCGCTGCCTTGTGGGTCAACTGCCACGGCAAGCGCTACTGCAACGAGGGCTTTGGCGATATCGTGCTTGCAGCTATGGCCGGTGCAAAGGAACCGCAGGGTAAGATCTTTACGGTATTCAACGATACTATCCGCACCGACTTTACCTATCAGGCACCCGGCCACATGGCCATTGACTACGCCAATGGCGAGGACGAGAAGCTGGATGAGATCATGCAGGGTGCCATTGATGGCGGCGATGCCGGTTACGAGGTGACCGGCATGGGCACTGTGACCGTGTATGCCGGCGAGGATGCTCAGCAGCTGGGTCAGCGTCTGGGCTTTACCGGCACCGATCTGGAGAACTTTGTTGCCACCGTAGCACGCTACAACGAGCTGTGTGAAAAGGGCGTGGACGAGGATTTTGCCAAGGAGCCGGTGCTGCTGCGTCCGCTGAACGGCAAGCATATCTTTGCTTACGGTGCAGAGAAGTCCTTCGGCAGCATGCTGGTGACTACCGGCGGCCTGCTGACCGATGATAACAGCCAAGTGTTGGGCGAGGACTTTGAGCCGATCAAGGGCCTGTTTGCAGCAGGCAACAACTGCGGTGGTCGATTTGGCTTCCAGTATTCTACCTCCATCCCCGGTGAGAGCCTGGGTCTGGCCAACACGCAGGGTATGATGGTTGGTCAGTACGTTGCTGCACTGTAAAAAGCGGCATTTCTGAGCGTTTTTCTTTCTTTTTTCTTCTTTTTCAGGAGAGCTGCCCCGGTGTCGTTTGCGCATCGGGGCAGCTTTCCATGTCCGGCTGTCTTTGTGCGAAAGGAGTTTTGCCATGTCTGCCCCGCTGCATCTTTATCTGCACGTTCCGTTCTGTGTCCGGCGCTGCACCTTCTGCAACCAAAAAATCTATCCCGCCACGCCGGAGACCTGTAAGGTCTATGCGGACGCACTGCTGGCTGAACTGGAAGCCACCGCACCGGATTTTTCCGGCGACCCGGTGCAGACGATCTACTGGGGTGGCGGCAGCCCTACGGCGCTGTCGCAGGACGATTTTGCACGGATCATGCGCCGGATAAGAACGTTATTCTCTCTGTCTGCGGATACCGAGGTCACCGTGGAAGCACTGCCCAACCGGGTGGATGCCTCGTGGATGGTCACCTTCCAGAACACGGGGGTCAATCGGCTGGTACTAGGGCTGGCTACTGCCCGCATCCCGGAGCTGGAACGCATTGGCAGCGCAAACAATATGCCCAGCTCTGAGACCAGCCTGATCCTTCCGCAGCTGTTCCATCTGCCCGGCTATGAGGCAACGCTGCTGTACGGTATTCCGAAACAGACTGCGGCAAACTTTGCCACCAGCCTACGGTTTGCTGTCAAGTACAAAGTCTCGGCGCTGCGGCTGGACCGCATGACTCTGCCGGAGGGCATGGAAGAAACGGTATGCAGGGACGAGATCTCGGCGATGCTGGACTACGCTGCCCGCCATCTGACCGAGAAGGGCTACCATGAGTATCTGCCCGGACGCTGGGCAAAGCCCGGACAGGAATGCCGGGACCTGCTGGCGCGCCAAAGCACGGAAAACTACCTGAGTTTTGGCCCGGGCACTACCACCCGGGTAGATGGAGGTCTGTCCCGCACCACAGAGAATATTGCCGTGTACACCCTGCACCCGCAGGAGCCGGAACTGCTGTATAAGCCGGTGACCGGGGCATAAAAGGAACCAGAGGCCGCTGCACAAATGCGCAGCAGCCTCTGGTTCTATTTTTTCTCCGGGAACAGCAGGGTGAGCACGAACTCTCCGTTCTCGCTCCGCAGACTCATCTGCCCGCCGTATTTTTCGGTGGCCGAGCGGATGCTGGCAAGGCCGAAGCCGTGATTCTCCGGGTCGTCTTTGGTGGTCTCGGGCAGGGCATCCTCCGGCAGATGCTGCTGCAGGCAGGCGTTGCGGAAATTGAGCACCACAAACCCGCCCCGCTTCTGGCATCGCACACTCAGGGCGCGGCTGTCCGGGTCCGGCAGCGCAGAGCAGGCTTCGATGGCGTTGTCCATGGCGTTGCCCAAAATGACACAAAGGTCGATGGGTCGTATAAAATCCAGCAGCCTGCCGTCCACTGTAATGGTGCAGGCGATCTGTGCCTGTTGGCATCGTGCCAGCTTTTCACCCAGCAGGATATCCACGGTCTCGTTGCCGGTGGCGGTCATCTGCTCGTAAGGTTGCACTTCCTGCAAGATCTGCCGGATGTGAGCCTGTACGGTTGCCTGATCGCTGCTCTGCTCCAGATAGAGCAGGATATTTTTCAGGTCGTGGTACTTGCTCCGTACTGAATCCACCGCTGTTTTACGCAGCAGATACTGCTGTTGCTGCTGCTCGGCGGCGATGCGCAGCTGCAGCATGGTGCGCTTTTCCTCCTCGGCGATAGCGTAGCCAAGAAAGCTGATGTTTACCAGCAGCGCCAGCACACAGCACCCGGTCAGAAGCACCGGCACAGCAGTGGGCAGGTCTTCGTTGGTCAACGGCAGCCAATAGGTGAGTCGGCAGATGAACAGATAAGGAACAGCGGCCAGAACATATAATGCAAGTGCCGTGCTGCGCAGGATGCGCAGTTTTTCGGCCGGGCAGAAGCGGCGTAGCATCCATAACAGCATTCCCTGCACCATCGTCAGCGGCAGATACGCCAGCAGCGCCGCCCAGAATGTGCCGGAGCGCAGCGGGTCGTACCCCAGCAGTCGCATATTGGCAAACCGCATGATGGTGTCGGTGCAGTCGGTGAGCAGAAAAAAACACAACGCCTGCTGTACAGCCAGACCGATGCTGCGACGCAGCAGGGCATAGGCAGTAGCGGCGTACAGGGCAATGGAGCAAGCGATGCCGACATATTGTCCGCCAAGAGTGGCAAAGGTCTGCTCCCACTGCAGTACCACCGTCAGTGCCAGCACCAGCACCACCGGCTGCAAGCCCTGACGGCGCAGGCTACGTCGCAGTTCGGTGCCGCAAATGTAAAAGGGCAGCAGCGCTCCATAGCTGACTGCCCGTAAAAAGGTACACAGGCTGATGGTCATCACAGAGCCTCCCCCCAGCAGGCTGCCAATGCGGCAAGCAACGCCTTGCGGCGGTATTTGCTTACCGGCAGCCGTTCACCGCCCAGCACAACATCAGCACCGTCCAGCCGGGTCACATGCTCCAGATTGATCAGAAAAGAGCTGTGGCAGCGGAAAAAGCCGTTTCCTAAATCCTTTTCCAGTGCGGCAAGGGTGCCGCTGTAGCTCACCACACCCGCTGTGGTATGCAGTATCAGCCGGTGGCTGAACACCTCCACATAGACAAGGTCCTTTGCACGCAGACGGAATACCCCATCGTTGTTTTTTATGGTCAGGATATGCTCTGTCTGCTGGCTGATTCGGCGGCAGGCACGCTCAAGGCTGCGGCAGAACCGCGGATAGCTGACCGGCTTGACCAGATAATCTAGTGCAGCGACCTCGTAGCTTTCCAGTGCATAGCCGGTAAGGCTGGTGATGAACACAATCTCCAACTCCGGCAGCGTTCCCCGCAGGCGGTGGGCAGTCTCCATGCCGGAAAGCCCCGGCATCTGGATGTCCAGCAGTGCCAGCTGCAGCCCTTGGGGAACATTTTCCAGCAGCTGAGAGCCGCTTTCAAAAAACACCGCCTGCACCGGCTGGCCGTTTTCTGCTTGCCAGCGGTCAAGATATTCCTTTAATGCAGTCTGCGCGCTGGTCTCATCCTCTGCGATTGCAATCTTCAGCATTAATCTTCACCGTCACCCATATCCATAGCGTTTTTTCTATTTTACCATATTTATGCTTGCAGGAAAAGCGCTAAAAGCATCCTTATAGAATAGAAAACCGAACCCTAAGAAAGCAGGTAGAGTAAAACGAAAATAGGATGCACATTAAGGAATACCCTCTGCCATAGACAAGCTCATATCTGCGTAGCGTAAAGCGCCGAATGATGCATATAATATACATCGAATTGCCGTGATGAAGAAAAAACTCACACTGAAACCGTCAGAAAGTCATGAAAGACATCTGTCGATAAACCAATTGGAATTTCTCTGTTGCAATCTTCACTAAAATATGGTATACCCATTATACGAAACTTCTATCGAAAGAACGTTCCACCGTTCAATGATGTAGAATGAGAGGTGCCTGCCATGACCGCCGTGATCTACGCCCGCTATTCCTCGGACAATCAGCGTGAAGAATCCATTGAAGGTCAGATTCGGGAGTGCACTGCCTATGCGGAAAAGAACGGCATCACCATCGTCAAGCACTACATTGACCGTGCCATCTCTGCCAAGACAGACAACCGTCCTCAGTTCCAACAGATGATAAAGGATAGCGACAAGAAGCTGTTTGACATCGTGCTGGTCTGGAAGCTGGACCGCTTTGCCCGAAACCGCTACGACAGTGCTCGGTACAAGACCCAGCTGAAGAATAACGGCGTCAAGCTCATCAATGCAATTTACCTGTATGACGATAAGGTTCTCATTACCTTCAACTATAAAGAAGGAACACAGACCGTCACCTTTGGAGAAGCGACAGAAGTTGCATCCGAGGGAAATGGTTCGGATTTGGATTGCATTCCTGCACCACAAAAAAGACAGCTTTTGATAGCTGTCTTTTTTGTTTTATACGGCAATTTCCCTTCGGCAACACCGGAAGAACAGAGGACTTGAACAAGGTTGTGACAAAAAGGGGAATACCGGCAGAGCTGCCGGGTGTTGCGCCCCGTTGCACAGACCCGTTCAAATCTTTCTGTGCACTGGACAATCACCCCCTGTTCGCGGTATACTGAAAGCTGAATGAATGCAGAAAAACGAGGTCGCAGCATGGTGGAACAGGCAAACGAACTGATATTGGATATCTTGCCCCTTTCGGCACAGACGGCACGGCTGGTGCGGGTGTACGGCACAGCGCCCTGTGTGGCGCTGCCGGGCACTCTGCCCGCCCCGGAGGGCGGCAGTTTTGCCCTGACCGAGCTGGGCGACTACTGCTTCTCGGAAAAGCCCCGCAGCCTGCCTGCGGCGGATGCCCTGTGCCGCTACGAGGTAGGCGCAGATGGCACGGTGCGGCTGACCCGGGCGTTTGGGCAGGCGGTGGGGCAAAAGCCCGCCCGCCGGTACGATTTTGATTTTGACGCCCCGGCCGCGGACGAAGAGGAGCTGCACCCGGTGTGCGGCAGCTTTCTGGAAGAAGCCACTCTGCCGGACAGCGTACAGGTCATCGGCAGCTGCGCCTTTTACAACTGCCGCAGCCTGCGCCTGCTCACGGTGGGCAGCGGGGGACTTACCGTGGGCAGTGATGTGTTTCTGAACTGCTTTGCGCTGGAGACGCTGCGGGTGCAGGCCGCACCGGAGCAGCCCACTGGGCTGTTTGCACTGGTGAACAACATCACCGAGGCCGTGCAGGCGCAGTTCTGGCCCGCCGATGCCCCCGCGCCGCTGGCGGCGCTGTGGTACCCCGCCTACTGGGAGGACATCGAGGAGACCCCCGCCCACATCCTGTTGCACACCTTTTCCGGGCAGGGATACCATTACAGACAGTGTTTTCTCGACAATAAATTCCTCCCCGCAGAATATGACGCCATCTTCCCACAGGGGCACGATGCCGATGACGCCGCCGTTATGGCCATGCTCTGCTTTGTCCGCCTGCGGTACCCGTGGCAGCTGACCGAAGCTGCCGCCGGGCACTACCGGGCGTTTCTGGCAGCCAACACCGACCGGGTGTTCGCCCGCCTTTTAAAGGCACAGGACACCGACAGCATCCGCGCCCTGCTGGCGTTGGACGTGTTGGATAAAGCCGCTTTTGTATCCGCTGCTGCCCTTGCCGCCAAGGCAGAGAACGCCGCCGCTGCCGCCCTGTTGGCAGATGCGGAGCACAAAAAATATGCTCCCCAGTCCAAAAAGCAGCGGTACGATTTTGATTTTTGAGAGGTGACCACACGTTGCCAAAAGAAAAATTTTTCGACCCCCGCAAGCCCTTCCAATCCCAGCGGCCGGAGACCCACGAAGAGTGGCAGGCACGCATGGGCGGCGAGGTGCTGGCGGTGGTGCGCAGCGGACTGTATCTGGACTTCCGGTTTCTGGATATGGCACTCAGCGCCCTGACTCCCGCCCCGGACGAGCGCTGCCGGGTGCTGGCCACGGACGGACAGACCCTGTATTACCAGCCGCAGCGCCTGCTGCAGCTTTATCAGGAGAACCCGAAATATCTCAACCGGTTGTATCTGCACACCATATTCCACTGCGTATTCCGGCATTTGTGGCTGAAAGGCCGCCGCGAGCCGCAGCTGTGGAGCCTTGCGTGTGATATCGCGGTGGAAAACGTCATTGACAGCTTACAGCGCAAAAGCGTGATGCGCCCGCTGACCTATGTGCGGCAGAACGCCTACCGGCAGATCACCGCTGAGGAAAAGGTGGTGGCGGCAGCGCCGGTGTACCGCTGGCTCACCCGGCAGACGCCCGGCGTGCTGCGGCAGCTGGAGCGGGAATTCGTCACCGACGACCACCGCCTGTGGCCAAAGGATGCCCCGGAGCAGCCCCAGCAGATGCCCACTCCTCTGCCGCAGAAAACGTGGCAGAAGATCGGGGAGCGGATGCAGACCGAGCTGGATCTGCGGGACAAGGAGGCAGGTGAGGGCACCGATGCGCTGAAGCAGCAGGTGAAAGCCGCCAACCGCAGCCGCCGCAGCTACAAGGATTTTTTGCGCCGGTTCTGCGTCCTGCGCGAGGAAGTAAAACTGGACCCGGACGAGTTCGATCTGAACTTCTACACCTACGGCCTTTCGGTGTACGGCAACCTGCCGCTCATCGAGCCGCTGGAAAGCCGGGAAAGCAAAAAAATCGAAGAGCTGGCGCTGGTCATTGATACCAGCTACTCCACCTCCGGCGAGCTGGTGCGCGCCTTTCTGGCCGAGACCTACACCCTGCTGAAAGGGCGGGAAAACTTTTTCCACCGCATGAATCTGCACCTGATCCAGGCCGACAACGCCGTGCGGCAGGATATCCTCATCCGCAACGAGGATGAACTCATCCATGCCATGAACCACTTTGAGCTGCGGGGCGGCGGCGGAACGGATTTCCGTCCGGCCTTTGCATATGTGGATCAGCTTTGCGCCGAAAAGAAGTTTTCGAACCTGCGCGGCCTGCTGTACTTCACCGACGGCATGGGCACCTACCCGGCGCGGCGTCCCGGCTACGATACCGCCTTTCTGTTTTTGGGGGAGCGGTTCGACGACGCCAATGTGCCGCCGTGGGCGATGAAGGTGGTACTGGACGAAGAAGAATTTACCGGTGCGGCAGCCCGCCCGGCCGGCGCCCTTGCGGACGCTCTGGCCGAGGAGGACGACCTGTACCGCGAACTGAACAACTCCTGACAAGAGGGGGAACCATTATGAATATCAAACGTGCCAAAGAAGAAATCGAGCATACCGTAAAAGCTTACCTTGCCAAGGATGCGCTGGGCGAATACGCCATTCCCGCCATCCGGCAGCGCCCCATCCTGCTGATGGGCCCTCCGGGCATTGGCAAAACGCAGGTGATGGAGCAGGTGGCCCGGGAGTGCGGGGTGGCACTGGTGGCCTACACCATTACCCACCACACCCGCCAGAGCGCCGTGGGTCTGCCCTTTATCCGGCAGCGCCACTACGGCGATAAGGACGTATCGGTGACCGAATACACCATGAGCGAGATCATTGCCAGCATCTACGCCAAAATGGAGGCTACCGGCCTTTCGGAGGGCATTCTGTTCATCGACGAGATCAACTGCGTGTCCGAAACGCTTGCGCCTACCATGCTGCAATTTTTGCAGTGCAAGACCTTTGGCAATCAGGCTGTGCCTGCGGGCTGGGTCATCGTGGCGGCAGGCAACCCGCCGGAGTACAACAAATCCGTCCGGGATTTTGACATCGTAACCCTTGACCGCGTGCGCCGCATGGATATCGAGCCCGACCTGCCGGTGTGGAAGGACTACGCCCGCGCCGCCCATATCCACAGCGCCATCCTGAGTTATCTGGAACTGCATCCCCAGAACTTTTACCAGATCAACGCGGACGTGGACGGCACCCAGTTCGTCACCGCCCGCGGCTGGGAGGATCTTTCCAACCTGCTGGACACCTACGAAACGCTGGGCTTGCAGGCAGACGAGGAGCTGATCCGGGAATACATCCAGCACCCGAAGATCGCCGAGGACTTCTCGGCCTATCTGGACCTGTACTACAAGTACCGGGACGACTACGGCGTGGAGGAAATTCTTGCCGGGCAGGCAAAGCCCGCCGTGTTCGCACGGTTGCTGCAGGCTCCCTTTGACGAGCGGCTCAGCCTTGTCAGTCTGCTGCTGGCGGGGTTGGACACCCGCTTTACCGCTTCCTTGCAGGCGGATGCCGTGGCTGATGCCTGCTATGCCTTTTTGCGGGAGACCAAAAAAGCGCTGGCTACCCTGCCGGAGGATATCCCGGACGGCTCTGCGGAACTGTTCAGCCAGCAGATCAAGGACTACGAGACTGAGACCCAGCAAAAGCGCGATGCAGGGCTGCTGGGCAAGGCAGAGCTGACCAACCGCCTGCAGGTGCAGGCCGCGCTGCACCAGTGGGAAGGGGAGCTGCGCCGCGCCAACGCCGCCGGTACGCAGGAGGCCTTCGACCTGCTGCGCGGTCAGTTCCGTGCGCTGGCAGACCAGCGCGAGACCACCCAAAAGACCGCCGCTGCTGCGCTGGAAGCCGCCTTCGACTTTATGGAGCAGGCCTTTGCGGAAAGTCAGGAGATGGTGGTATTCGTCACCGAACTTACGGTGAACCCCGCCTCTCACCAGTTCCTCACCGAGAACGGCTGCGAGCGGTATTTCAAGTACAACAAGGATCTGCTGCTGGATCACCGCAAGGCCGCTTTGCAGCAAGAGCTTGCCGCCGAGCAGCGCCGCCACGGCGGGGTGTAAGGCACGGAAAACGATTGAAAATGGCCTCCGCGTGCGCTTTGGCCATCTTCAGCGGAAATTCGATTTATAACTGTGGGACACCGGAGCGTCTGCGGACGCTCCGGTGTCCCTTTTTCACGGGAGAAGGCCGCAACGGTAGGTGGGTGCTTTCCATGAATACTGCCGGTTTCTTTTGCGGCTCCACTTGTGAGAAAAGGGGTCAGAAACGCCTGCGGGCGTTTTTGACCCCAAAAATTAAGATATGATTCCTTGAACTATGGCCAGAGCGCAGCGGAGGCCATTCTGAATCGTTTCTAAGCAAAAAAGAGGACACCGCAAAAGCGGTGTCCTCTTTTTTGCTTATGATACTGTCAGGATCAGTGACCGCAGCTCTCGCAGTGCTCACAATCCTCTTCCAGCTTGCCCACGATGGGCTCCGGATCGATGCCCTGACGGCGGTAGTAGTCGGACAGAGCAGCCTTGACGGCCTGCTCGGCCAGAACAGAGCAGTGCACCTTGACCGGGGGCAGACCCTCCAGAGCCTCCACAACGGCCTTGTTGGTCAGCTTCAGCGCCTCATCCACGGTCTTGCCCTTGATCAGGTCGGTGGCCATGCTGCTGGTGGCAATGGCTGCGCCGCAGCCAAAGGTGAGGAACTTGACGTCCACGATCACATTGTTCTCAATTTTCAGGTACATGCGCATGATGTCGCCGCACTTGGGATTGCCCACTTCACCCACGCCGTTTGCGTCGGGCAGCTCACCTACGTTGTGCGGATTTGCGAAATGCTCCATGACCTTGGCACTATACATACTTGCCATAATTACTGTTCTCCCTTCAGGCTGAACTGGCGGGCCTTGTTCTGACCCTGCAGCCACATACAACTCATAGCGCGGCGGCGGGGAATGACCTCCTCCAGCACGTCACACAGATATTTTGCTTCTTCCATGGTGTTCTGCGGGCCAAAGGTGAACCGCATGGAACCGTGGCCGATCTCCTCAGGCACGCCGATGCTCAGCAGGACGTGGCTGGGGTCCAGACTGTCGGAGTTGCAGGCAGAGCCGGTGGAGGCGCAGATGCCGTGCATATCCAGATCCAGCAGAATGGTCTCGCCCTCCAGACCCGGGAAGCTGATGTTCACATTGTTGGGCAGACGGGGTGCGCGGCCGCCGTTCAGGCGGGCTTCCGGGATGTTCTTGAGGATGCGGTCGATGACGTAATCGCGCAGCTCGCTCTCGTGGGCCATGCGCTCATCCAGATGCGCCGTGGCGATCTCCAGTGCCTTGCCCATGGCAGCAATGCCGGCCACGTTCTCGGTGCCTGCACGGTGGCGGGCCTCCTGACTGCCGCCGTCGATCAAGTTCTGGGGCCATACGCCCTTACGGCAGTACAGTGCACCCATGCCCTTGGGGCCATTGAACTTGTGAGCGCTCATGGACAGCATATCCACGCCCAGCTCCTTCACATCCACGGGGATGGCACCCACAGCCTGCACCGCGTCGGTGTGCATCC
>OGYR01000933.1_pt1 | contig 12229 bp, 8 predicted proteins | sample 1576661 | NCBI WGS metagenome assembly OGYR01 (sample SAMEA3541490, study PRJEB24748) | human gut metagenome | biome: human gut; feature: human-associated habitat; material: faeces | place: China | collected 2012
TGGTGGCCTTGTGGATGCGATCCAGAGCCTCGAAGTCCAGACCCTTCCAGTTTGCAGGGTAGACGCCGTGGATGTTGCCGATGCCGGCAGCCAGGAAGTCGATGCCCAGAGCGGTGATCTTTGCGCACTCCTCGGGATCAGCGATCTCGCCGTTGCCCACAACGCCGTCCTCAACGCCGCCGATGGAGCCGACCTCGGCCTCGATGCTCATACCGTGAGCGTGTGCCAGAGCGACCAGCTCCTTGGTCTTTTCCACGTTCTCCTCGATGGAGTAGTGGCTGCCATCGAACATGATGGAGGAGAAGCCGGCCTCAACGCAGGCCTTGCAGCCCTCGTAGGTGCCGTGATCCAGATGCAGAGCAACGGGAACAGTGATGCCCATGGAATCGACCATGGCGCTGACCATAGCGGCAACAGTCTTGAAGCCGGTCATGTACTTACCTGCACCCTCGGAAACACCCAGAATGACGGGGCTCTTCATTTCCTCGCAGGCGGTCAGGACTGCCTTGGTCCACTCCAAGTTATTGATGTTGAACTGCGGCACACCGTAGTGGCCATCGCGTGCCTTGAGCAGCATTTCGGTTGCATTTACCAACATTATTCATTACCTCCAAAAATTATCGGGGTTCCGGCTCTGCCACACACCGCATTGTGCATGGTTTAACAAGCCCACATGGTTAGTATACCCCAAACTGCGCCTAAAATCAATCCGAACAGGCGCTTTTTCTTGCATAGAGCCGCTGCGGAACGGGCGCGACACAAAGCGGCTCCTGCGGCTGCGTCAGGAACGCTCCGCGCCTGGCGACAAAAATCCATATACACTGCAACATCTGCCTTGTACGCGAATGGCACGAGTTTTCAACACATTTTAACATTCGTCAAAATGATATTGGAGGAAATTGCAAAAGCGGACAATTTCCGGTTTAAAAAATTGTCATAATTCCGACTTGAATTTTACAAATTGTAAGGCTTTTGCCAGGATATGGGGGAAGCTGCTGTTGAAAACCCGGTGGAAACTGTTTAATTCCACCCAGAAAACGGGCACTGCAACTGGACTTTTACACACTTTCCACTGAGTTTTCAACTTGTGGAAAAATCACAGGCTGTTTACGGAATGTATAGACGCATTTTGTGGAAAACTTTTTGCTTTGGCAAAACAGCGGAAATGCGCCGTGCGGCCCGGGCAGCGGGCAAAACATTTTTACAGCTGTCCTGTCCGGCGGGGAAGCTGCGTTTTACTGAAAAAATTTTAGGCGTCAGAAAATAAAATCCCTGCAATTTGTGGCGAAGCCGGGCGAGATATGGTATACTTTATTTTGGATTATCATAAACAAAATAAAACGCTCCGGTGCGGCGCAGACCGCCCGGAACGGAAGGAGCATAAAAAAGATGGAAGAACGTAACCAGCCGCGCCGTCCGCGCCGCGATGCAGAGCAGCCGCAGCAGAAGAGCGAGAGCCTGATCTACGGCAAAAACCCGGTGACCGAGCTGCTCAAGAGCGGCTCCGGTGTGGACACCGTGCTCATTGCCGAGGGGATGGCCCCGGCAGTGGCGGCATACTATACAGCACTGGCCAAAGAGGCCGGCGCAACGGTCAAGCGGGTGCACCCCAACAAGCTGCGCCTGATGACCGGCACCGAGAGCCATCAGGGCGTGGCAGCCTTTGCCAGCGAGATCGAGTACGTGACCGTGGAGGATCTGCTGGCCGCAGCCAAGGCCAAGGGTGAGCCACCTTTTCTTGTGCTGAGCGACGGCATTGAGGATCCCCACAATCTGGGCGCAGTCATGCGCAGCGCATTGCTGTGCGGTGCCCACGGCATCGTCATCCCCAAGCGGGGTGGCGCATCCGTTACCCCTACCGTCATCAAGTCCAGCGCAGGCGCTGCCGAGCGTCTGCCGGTGGCACGCGTGGCCAATATCGGCGAAACCATCCGCCGCCTGAAGGAGCAGGGCGTGTTCGTCTACTGCGCCGACATGGACGGAGTGTCCCTGCGCAAGAATAACCTGACCGGCCCCATCGCGCTGGTACTGGGCAGCGAGGGCAGCGGGGTATCCCAGCTGGTCAAGAAGCTGTGTGACGGCGTGGTGCGGCTGGATATGGCTGCACCCGGCACCGGCGTGGACAGCTATAACGTTTCGGTGGCGGCAGGCATTATCCTGTACGAGATCCAGTCGCAGCGCGCCGTAGAAGAATAAAACAAGCGGTAAACTCCATCCAGAACAGTGGGAGGGACAAGGATGCCGAACAATACAAATGAACGCAAGGGCAAGCAGGCGGGGGAGCTCTCGGCAGAAGAGCGGTTCCGCAACTTTTTCAGCACCAGTGTGATCGATCTGCCCGAGGAGATGACCCGCCGGGATGAGCCTGCTCCGGTGGAGGAAAAGCCCAAGGCCGGGCTGCTGGACAAGCTGTTCGGCCACGACAAGGAAGAGACGCCCGCCTCCGCACAGCCGGTGCTGGAGATCCCCACCGGTGAGATCCTGCTGGGGGCAGATGCAAAGCCGGTACAGCCGGAGCAGGAGGACATGGCGCTGGAACTGCGTACCGCAGACCCTGTTCCGGCAATGCCGATGCAGCCCGCCAGCCCAGAGCCTGTCAGGGCCGTCCCTGCAGAGCCGGTGTCTGCACCCAGGGCGGCTGCTGCCATGAAGCCGCAGCCGGAAAAGCCTGCACCCCAGCCGGAGCCGCAGCCTGCTGCGGCCCCCAAAAAGCAGTCTAAGGTGAAGAACGCCCCGGAGACGCTGCTGCCGCAGGAAGAGCTGGAACAACGGGAGATGCAGCAGCTGAAGGATATGCTCAACGGCATGAGCGGCAAGGCAAAGCCTGCCCCGCAGCCCGCAAAACCCGTGCAGGCAGCACCGCAGCCCAAGGGGCAGCCTGTGCCCGCACAGCCCGCCGCAGAGCCGGAAAAAGCCCCGGCAAAGGCTGCACAGAAGCCTGCTGAGGAGCTGCCGCCGGCGGTGTTTGCCAGCGCTCCGGCAGACCCGGAAATGCTGCCGAAAAAGCCTGAAAAAAAGTCGATTTTCCAGATGTTCGGCACGGCAGAGGACGAAAAGCCCGCCGCCCGCAAGCCGGAAAAAGAGGATACTATGAGCCTGCCCCTGCTCCCGCTGGAGCAGGACGGCGCTCCTGCTGAGACGGCACCTGCACCGACAGCTGCCGCACCCGCAGCTCCGGCACAGCCCGAGACCGCAGCAGAAGAAGTTGCCGCTGCCGAGGAAACTGTGCCGGAATCCACTGCCGACAAGCTGCACCACATGGCCGCAGAGCTGACTTTGCGGTGTGTGTTGGCGGGCATTCTGGCCGTGGTGCTGCTGCACCTTGGGCTCACGGCAGAGCGTCTGCTGCCGCCGCTTTCGGTGCTGGACCCGGACGCTGCCCCGGCGGCGTTCTATGCCGCCAATCTGCTGCTGTTTGCCGCCAGCCTGTTTGTGGGCTACCCGGTGCTGCGGGACGGTCTGACCGGTCTGCGCGGCCGTCCCAGTGCAGACACCATGCCCGCGCTGGCCGCTGTGGCGGCCCTGCTGCAGGCGGTGGTGGCCATGCTGAATGCCAACGCCTACCGCAGCACTGAGGGCATCGGTCTGCTGACCGGTATGGCAGCGCTGGGGCTGTTTCTGGCGCTGGTGGGCAGCCGGGTAATGCTGGCTGCCGTGCAGGGAGGCTACGCGCTGGCAGCAGAGGGCGGCGAAGTGCGAGGCGCTTACCGCACCCGCGATAAGGACCTGATCCGCGCCCTCGCCCGGGATCTGGAACAGAAGGACCCGTGGGTGCTGCTGAGCCGCCCGGTGCAGACCGCCAGCGATGACTTTGTGGAGCAAAGCCTCAGCGAGCGCGCCAGCGAGCGCCGTGCCCGGAAGGTGGCCTGTATCCTGCTGGCGGCAGCAGTCCTCAGCGGCGTAGCCTTCCTGCTGTTTGGCGGCGGGATCAACTGCGCCGTGGCTGCGGCTGCTGCCGTGCTGTGCATGGGCGCACCCCTTTCCTCGGTGCTGGTGCCCGGTCTGGCGGCGCTGCGGCTGCAAAGAGCGGCTGCAGCTGTGGGCGCTGTGGTGCCCGGCTGGGCAGCCATTGAGGAGCTGGGCGGCATCGACACCATTGAGCTGGACGCCGATGACCTGTTTACCGCCGACAGCGTAACGCTGGAGGATATCCGCATCTTCAAGGGCGGCCGCATCGACCGCGCCATCCTGTATGCGGCAAGTGTGCTGAACGAAAGCTGCGACACCCTGCGCGGGCTGTTCAGCCAGATCATCGAGGACCGCACCGATATCCTGTTCCCGGTCAAGGATCTGGAACAGCACACCGGGCTGGGCTTCTCGGCATGGTGCGATAATAACCGCATCCTCATCGGCACCCGCCGCTACATGGAGCAGGAGGGCGTGACCCTGCCGGAGCAGGATTACGAGGACGGCCACTCCAAAAACGGCGAGCTGCAAATTTTGTATCTGGCGGTGTCCGGCAACCTGCACGCTATGTTCGTGCTGCGCTATGTGGGCGGCCGCAATGTGGCACGCAGCCTTGCCTCCCTGCAAAGGGAGAACATCCGTCTGCTGGTCACCAGCAAGGATCCCAGCCTGACGGCACGGCACATCACCGAGGCTTATCATCTGCCGGAGGGCATGGTCACCGTACTGGACGGCGACCAGTGTCAGGCCATTGAAGCCGCCGAGGCTGCCCCGGAAAAGCCCGACTGCTGCCTGTACCACCACCGGGGCTTTGCCAGCTTGACCGGCGGCTTGCAGGCCGCAGACCAGGCACAGAATGCCGAGACCAGCGCCACCACGGTGCAGCTGGTGTCGGTGTGCTTCTCGGTGTTCATTGCAGTGCTGCTGACCTACGCGGGCAGCATCTGGCAGCTGTCCATCGCCACAGTGCTGATGTATCAGGCCGCATGGAGCGCCCTGAGCATCGCCGTCTGTGCCCTGAAGCAGCATAGCTGAAAGCTTTCGCATATTACAAAACGGGCTGTTGCACAGAACTTTGTGCAACAGCCCGTTTTTGTGATCTTATTTTATTTTTTTGCGCTTTTCGTAGTCGTTCAGGGCGGTCAGCGCCTCGCCGGAAAGGGGAATAAGCGCCAGCATATTGAAGATGGTCATCAGTCCGATGCCCACATCGCCCAGATCCCACACCACGGTGTAGGCCTGTGTACCGCCCACCAGCAGCATGGCCAGCGCCAGCAGCTTGTAGGCGGTCTGGCTCCACCAGTTGTCGCCGCACAGGTAGGCCACATTGCCCCGGGCGTAGTACAGCACCCCCAGAAAGGTGGAGAAGCTGAACAGTGCTAAGATCACCGCAATGAACACGATGCCAAAGCCACCCAGATGGTACTGCATGGCGGTCTGCAAAAGGTTCATGCCGGTCAGCCCGGCGGTGATCTCCTGCGGCACCAGCAGCATCAGAAAAGCAGTGCAGCTGCAGATGACCACCGTGTCGATCAATACGCCCAGCGCCTGTACAAGACCCATCTTTACCGGGTCGTCGCACTCCGCAGCGGCAGCGGCGCAGGGGGCCGAGCCGCTGCCCGCCTCGTTGGAGAACAGCCCGCGCTTGACACCGTTCATCAGCACCGCACCAAAGCCGCCTGCGGCCACCTGACGCAGGCCGAAGGCCTCGGCAAAGATGCGTGCCAGCACGGCGGGCAGCTGCCGGAGATTCAGCACCACGATGCCCACCGTGATGACAAAGTAGCACACCGCCATGACCGGCACGATGAAGTCAAGGCTTTTCACGGTGGCATTCTTGCGCAGCACGATCAGCGCTGCCAGCAGGGTAAGCACCACGGTGGTGGCCAGCGGCGGGACGTGAAAGGCGTTTTCAAAGGCAGAGCTGACCGAGTTGGAGATGACTTGGCTGATGCCGCACCAGCAGATCAGACCGGACACTGCAAACAGTACTGCGCACACGGAGCGCTTGAGCTTTTTGCCCCGCTTGCGCTCGGCCAGCACATGGAGGTAGTAGGCCGGGCCGCCCCGCCAGCCGCCGTACAGCGGGTCCGGCACGCGGTATTTTTGCGCCAGAGTAGACTCCACAAAGGAGGTGGAAGCACCCAGCAGCGCAGTGACCCACATCCAGAACACAGCGCCCGCACCGCCCGCCGAAACAGCGGCCACCACGCCCACAAGGTTGCCCATACCCACCCGGGTGGCGGTGGAGATGACCAGCGTCTGGAAGGAGGAAAGCCCGCCCGCAGCCTGCTTTTTTTCGCACACTGCGCCGATCATATCCCGGAACAGGCGCACCGGCAGCAGCCTTGTGCGCAGGGTAAAGCCGATACCGGCTGCAAACAGCAGCACCACCATAAAGGAGATGCCGATGCCGCCCGCCACCGGCAGGGTGAATAAATCGCCCCACAGCAGGCGGTAAAACGCTTCGATCAGATCAACTATCAAGAAAACAGCCTCCTGTACTTTTGAGAAATAAAGTTGCTACTTCATTATAGTACAGCACAGAAGAATTGTAAAATCTAAAAAATTGATAGAATAGATTGACCAAACTGAACGCAGTACAGCAAATGCAGTTTACCTCTGCGACCCCACTTGTGAAAACGCGTTTGTCGCGCTCCGCAGAGCTTGTCGGGGCAAAGCCCCTCCATCTGCTAACGCAGACCGCTCTGCCGCTTAAAAGCCCCACTGGGGCTTCCATTGCTACGCTACGCTCCGCAAACGCGGTCGCTCCAAACGTAAAATTAAAATAATTATTCCGCTGAACATGCCCAGAGCTTAAGCGGAGGGCATTTAAATCGTCCTACAAAAAAGGGACTGCTGCACGGTTTGTGCAGCAGTCCCGGAGGAAGAAGCGCCTTTCAGCGCGGGGAAAGCTTACAGGATATCGATGTATTCACCGGCCAGCGCCTTGTTCATGCTGCGCACAGCGCAGAACTTGCCGCACATGCTGCAGGTGTCGCTGTGGTCGTCCTCGGGCAGGCGGGCGTCGCGGATGGCCTTGGCGGTCTCGGGGTCCAGCGCGCAGGCGAACTGTGCATCCCAGTCCAGTACGCGGCGGGCATCGCCCATCTTGTCGTCAATGTCCCGGGCGTGGGGGATGCCCTTGGCAATGTCGGCGGCGTGAGCGGCGATCTTGGAGGCCACGATGCCCTGCTTTACATCCTCCACGTTGGGCAGTGCCAGATGCTCGGCGGGGGTCACATAGCACAGGAAGGCCGCGCCGCTGGCGGCTGCCACTGCGCCGCCGATGGCTGCGGTGATGTGGTCGTAGCCGGGGGCGATATCGGTGACCAGAGGTCCCAGCACATAGAAGGGGGCGCCCATGCAGATGCTCTTCTGCACCTCCATGTTGGCGGCCACCTGATTCAGGGGCACATGGCCGGGGCCTTCCACCATCACCTGCACGTTGTGCGCCCATGCGCGCTTGGTCAGCTCGCCCAGACGCACCAGTTCCTCGATCTGGCACACGTCGGTGGCGTCAGCCAAACAGCCGGGACGGCAGGCATCGCCCAGAGAGATGGTCACGTCATGCTCGGCGCAGATCTCGCAGATCTCGTCAAAGTGCTCGTAGAAGGGGTTCTCGTTGCCGGTCATGCTCATCCACGCAAACACCAGAGAACCGCCGCGGCTCACGATGTTCATCTTGCGCTTGTGCTTGCGGATCTGTTCGATGGTCTTGCGGGTAATGCCGCAGTGCAGGGTAACAAAGTCCACGCCATCCTCTGCGTGCAGGCGTACCACATCGATGAAGTCCTGTGCGGTCAGTTCTGCCAGATCCCGCTGGTAGTGGATGACCGAATCATACACCGGCACAGTGCCGATCATCACCGGGCACTCGTGGGTCAGCTTCTGGCGGAAGGGCTGGGTGTTGCCGTGGCTGGACAGATCCATAATGGCTTCTGCGCCCATGTTCACGGCGCTCATCACCTTCTGCATCTCAATGTTGTAGTCCTTGCAGTCGCGGGAGACGCCAAGGTTCACATTGATCTTGGTGCGCAGCATGGAGCCAACGCCCTCGGGGTTCAGGCAGGTGTGGTGCTTGTTGGCGGGGATGGCTACCTTGCCCTCGGCGACCCACTGGCGGATCTCCTCGGTGGTGCGGTATTCCTTTTTGGCTACGATCTCCATCTCCGGGGTAACGATGCCCTTGCGGGCGGCATCCATCTGGGTGGTATAAGTCTGCATACGCTGTGTTCCTCCAAATGACAGTTTATCTCTGAACAGCAGGGTGCTGGTCATACAGTGATGTGGGGCAGCCTGTGTGCCGGGAGCTTTTTCCTCGGACACGAATCGGGCCATTCCATCGCCCGCCCTACTGCCTGCGGCAGCAGGGTCCCACCCCAGCGGACGGTCCTCGGAGAAACTCCCGACCCGCAGGCAAGGGTGGCAGACAGGTAACCGTCATTCAGAAAAAACAGTACGCTCTGGATGCCGGCACCTGCGCAAAATACGCTTTTCATGTTGGTTTCTCCATGAATTTTGTAACGCGGCCCAAGGTGGTGCCCCCGGTTTGCCGCGGGATGATAGCTTACTTTATGATCTGCTCCGAAAGGGCGCGCAGCTCCCGGCACTCGGCCTCGATGTCCTTTGCGGCAAAGATGGCACTTACCAGCGCCACGCCGTCCACGCCGGTGCCCTTGAGCTGCAGAATGTTCTCCTTGTGGATGCCGCCGATGGCTACCACCGGCACATCCACGGCGTTGCAGATGTCCAGCAGGATCTGCCGGGGCATCTCGCTTACGTCCGTCTTGGTGTGGGTGGCAAATACCGCGCCTACGCCAAGGTAGTCTGCACCGTGCGCCACAGCGTCCAGCGCTTCCTGTACCGTGTGGGCAGAAACGCCGATCATCACGCCCTCGCCCACGCGCTGACGCACCTGTGCGGCGGCCATATCGTCCTGCCCCACATGGATGCCCTCGGCGTGGCACTGCAAGGCCACCTCCACGTTATCGTTGATGAACAGCGGCACACCGTACTGCTGGCACAGGGCGTGGATCTGAATGGCCTCCTGCAAAAAATCGGCATCGCCCAGCTGCTTTTCCCGCAGCTGCACGCAGGTGGCACCGCCCTTCAGGGCACTTTCCACCTGCTGATACAAGGTCTGCTCGCCCACCCATGCGCGGTCGGTCACCGCATACAGGAGCATGGTGTGTTTATCGCACTTCATAGTTTGCGCCTTTCTCCAGCTGTTCGGGGGTCATGTTGTAAATGGCATCAATGATGTAATTGCGGTAGGTGGCGTTGCCGTCCTGCGGGGTGAGCCGCTGGTGGGCAACTTCGCCCGCCAGACCCATGGCACACACCGCCGCAGCGGCAGCTTCCAGCGGGTGGTCGGGGTTGGCGGTGACAAAAGCCGCCGTCAGGGCAGAAAGCTGGCAGCCCGTGCCGGTGATGCTGCTCATCATGGCGTTGCCGTTGCGGATGCAGTAGGCTTTTTGCGCATCGGCCACGATATCAATAGCACCGGTAATGGCTACCACCGCGCCGGTGCGGGCGGCAAAAGCCTTTGCAAAGGCCACGGCGCTGTCCAGATTTTCCTCAGTCACCTTGTCGGCTACGTCTGCATCCACGCCTTTGGTGGTGCCCGCGCCGGAGGCAAGGGTCTTGATCTCCGAGATGTTGCCCCGGATCACTGTGAACTGCACCTCCCGCAGCAGGCGGAAGGCGGTATCGGTGCGCAGATGGGAAGCGCCGGCACCCACCGGGTCCAGCACCACCGGATGCCCCAGCTGATTGGCCTTTTTGCCCGCCAGCAGCATACTGGTGACGGTGCGGCTGTTCAGTGTACCGATGTTGATGTTCAGCCCGCCGCAGATGGCGGTGATCTCCTCCACCTCGGCGGCATCATCGGCCATGATGGGGGAAGCACCGCAGGCCAGCACCATGTTGGCGCAGTCGTTCACGGTGACATAGTTGGTGATGTTGTGGATCAGCGGGCAGCGGCTGCGCAGATTCTCAAAGGCGGTTTTGAGCATTCCCGGTACCTCCGCTCAGGAAAGGTTGTTCTGCATGGAGCGCAGAGCACCGGAGCGCTGCAGGCTGAACACCACTGCACCGGCGATCACCGCACCCACGGCGGTGGAGATGAGGAAGGGCACGATGTAGGCGTAGAAAGCGATATCCGCAGCACTCTTGCCCATCAGGAAGATGGCCACGGGCCATGCGCACAGGCCGCCCAGAATGCTGGTGCCGAACACCTCACCCACCACGGTGGCGATCAGGTTTTTGGTCTTGTGGTATGCAAGGCCGCACAGCAGCGCACCGAACATACTGCCCGGGAAGGCCATCAGGCTGCCCAGACCCAGCAGATTGCGCAGCAGGGAAGCCACAAAGGCTACGCCCACGCCCCACCAGGGCCCCAGCAGAACAGCGCACAGCACGTTGACCATGTGCTGCACCGGGGCGCACTTGCTGCCGAACATGGGGAAGCTGAACACGCTGCCCACCACGCACAGGGCACAGAACATACCGGCGAGGGCAAGCTTTTTGACAGAGAGATTTTTCATGATAAATTAGCTCCTTTTCAACCATCTGCGGCAGCGCAGGACGAATACCGGCGCTCCCGCAACAAAACAGCCCGTGCCCGCCGCAAGGCGGGAACAGGTACGGAAGGTGCGGTCGAAGCTTACTGGCTTCCTCTCACGCCGGAACACGGCTTCCCATCGCTGCATTCATCCAAAGCTCAGGGCGCTCCCCCTCAGCCGGCTGCGGAACCTCCGCAGAGGTACAAAAAAACAGGAGGAGCCCGGCGCGGCTCCTCCTGCAAAAAATCATAAAGGGTATGACTTCCTACGGCGGCATTATCCGCATCAGGTAAAAGGGTCGAAGCTTGCTATACTTCCTCTCAGCCCGCTGCACGAGCTCCCCTGTGTTTGATTGTGACTGTATTCTACACCTCTTTCCCAAAAAAAGCAAGGGGGAAGGGGACGATTTGGAATGGCCTCCGCTTGCGCTCTGGCCATCTTCAGCGGAAAGATTATTTTTATTTCGCGTTTGTCGCGGCCTGCGGGCCGCTCCAAACGCATTTTCACAAGCGGGGTTGCAGAGGAAAACAGCATTTGCAGTCTGAAAGCGCTATTTTACCATTACGACCCCTCCCGTGAAAAAGCATTTCAGCCAAGCCCGCAGGCTTGGCTGAAATGCAAATTAAAATCATAATTCCGCTATCTATGCGCAGAGCGAACGCGGAGCGCATTTTCAATCGTTAAACTGTTTCATTATAAACCAAAGCCGCCGTGCAGAGTGCTGCGCGGCGGCTTTGGTTACAGAAAGGAGAATAATATGAATAAGCAGAAGATTTCGGGTTAACCCATGGTCACCTGTACTTTTATCTCAGCACCGGCGGCAGCCAGCGGCAGAACGTTGCCGGAGATGGCCTTGCCGTCCACGGTAACGGCCTTGATGCCGTGCTGCACCCCGGCGGCGTTATCCACCGTAATATGGTATACCGCACCGCGGAAGCGGCGGGTCACGGTGAAACCGGACAGGGTGTGGGGGATACAGGGGTCTACCTTCAGGCCGTCCAAGGTGGGCTGGATACCCAGAATGTACTGGCTGATGTTGAAGAAGGTCCATGCCGCCGTGCCGGTCAGCCAGCTGTTTTTGGCTTCGCCAAAGGTGGGGGCGTCCTTACCGGCTACCATCTGACTGTAAACGTAGGGCTCGGTGCGGTGGATCTCGGAGATATCCTCGATATAGGCGGGGCAAGTCTTGCGGTACACCGCAAAGGCGCGGTCACCGTGGCCGAGCGTTGCCTCGGCACAGCTGATCCACGGGTTGTTGTGGCAGAAGATACCGGCGTTCTCCTTGTATCCCGGAGGATAGCTGGAGATCTCGCCCAGATTCAGCTGGTAGCTGGTGTAGGCGGGCTGCAGCAGTACCACACCGTATTTGGTGTCCAGCCGCTCCTCCACGCTGGCAAGCGCCTGCGCGGCCTGTCCGCTCTCCTTGCCGATGCCCGCCATGACGCACATGCCCTGCGGCTCAATAAAGATCTGACCCTCGGTGCACTCCTTGCTGCCGACGGGCTTGCCGAAAGCATCGTAGGCACGGCGGAACCATGCGCCGTCCCAACCGGCGGTCAGGGTAGCCTGCTCCACGGCATCAATGTGCTTGCGGGCGGCAGCGGCTTCCTCGGTCAGATTCAAATGGTCGCACAACTGGGCGTATTCGTGGCCGTACTTGACAAACATACCGGCAATGAAAACGCTTTCGGCCACGGGACCCTCGCTGGGGCCGGTGATCTGGAAGCTCTCGCCCGGGTGCTCGGAGAAGCAGTTCA
>OGYR01000934.1_pt1 | contig 12217 bp, 9 predicted proteins | sample 1576661 | NCBI WGS metagenome assembly OGYR01 (sample SAMEA3541490, study PRJEB24748) | human gut metagenome | biome: human gut; feature: human-associated habitat; material: faeces | place: China | collected 2012
ATTACAAGCTTCCGCTGATCGGACTGGTAGCTGCCATGATCGCAGTCATGCTGGAGATGACAGCGGTGTATCGTGTTGTGTCTCTGTCCGGAATCTTTATCGCAATCGGGCTGGTGGCTCTGCTGGTCGTTACTCTGATCCAGACGATGGACCGCATCCGCGAGCTGGAGCTGGCACGACAGAAAGAGGCCCGGGAAACCTTGGATTACCTGACAGGACTTCCCATGCGTCATAAAGGTGAGACACTGATTATTGAAAAAATGCAGGAGCATGATGGCTGTCTGGGATTTGTGGATATGGATAATCTCAAGAAGATCAATGATGTCTATGGACATAAGGCGGGGGATTATGCTCTCAGGCTGGTAGGAGCAATGCTCACAGAGTGCATGGAGAATGCGGTGGTCTGTGCATGTGCAGACAGGGAGAAAGCTTTGAAGAATACTATATAAGAGCGGACAAGGCATTGTATTATGTCAAACAGAACGGCAAGAACAATTACCGGTTTTATGAGGAGCTGGTGGAACAGTAAGCATCGATATTCCATGCCATTTTAGAATACCTGATGCCGGCCGATGTATTGACGCTGGAATAAATCGTGGCAGAAATCCCAGATAAAAGCAGGAATTTAGGAGAAATAAAATAATGTCAAAAGATGAATACCTGATCACAGATGCTCCACTCAAAGCGCTGACTGTTTTTGCAATGCCTATGATTCTGGGCAGCTTTTTTCAACAGGTTTATAATATGGCGGATTCCATTATTGTCGGTCAGTATGTTGGTTCGTCTGCACTTGCGGCTGTCGGTGCATGCGCGGCACTTACGAATGTATTTATTTGTGTGGCACTTGGTGCCGGTGTCGGTGCAGGCGTACTGGTGAGCCGCTATTTTGGTGCCAGAGATTACGGCAAAATGAAAACGATTGTGTCGACATCTTTGATTAGCTTTCTCATCCTAAGCATACTTCTTGGTGTATTCGGCTTTCGTTTTTCCCATCCGATGATGAGCCTTTTACAAACGCCCACTGACATACTGGAGGAAGCTGTACTGTATCTGCGGGTGTATTTTGTGGGATTTCCGTTTTTATTTATGTACAATATCCTTTCGACGATGTTCACCTCAATCGGGGAATCAAAGATTCCGTTGGGTCTGCTGATATTTTCTTCTGTTTTGAATATTATTATGGATCTTTGGATGGTGGCAGGACTTGGATTGGGTGTATTTGGTGCAGCCCTTGCAACTTTGATCGCACAGGGCATTTCTGCAGTATTTTCATTCGTGATCTTTTTTTACCGGATGCGCCAATATAAGAGTCCATTTCACTGGTTTGACGGACAGGAGTTACATTATATGCTCCGGATTGCCATACCGTCAGTTCTCCAGCAGTCCACAGTATCAATAGGCATGATGATCGTGCAGGCAGTTGTAAACCCATTTGGTACACAGGCACTCGCAGGTTATTCGGCAACAATGAGAGTAGAGAATGTTTTCGCACTGATATTTGTGTCCATTGGCAATGCAGTTTCGCCGTATGTGTCCCAGAATCTTGGTGCTCAGAAAATCGGGCGTATTAAAAAAGGTTATCACGCTGCACTGGTGTTAGATCTGTGCTTTGCAGTTCTGGCTTTTATAATTATTGAAACACTACACACCCAGATTTCTTCCTTATTTCTGGGAAAAGACGGAACTGCTTTCGCATATCAGGTATCCGGGGATTACATGAGATGGCTTGGCTATTTCTTTATTTTCATGGGTATTAAGATGGCAACGGATGGAGTTTTGCGTGGACTTGGAATCATGCGTCCATTTCTTATAGCTAATATGGTAAACCTTGCGATCCGTCTGTCGGTTGCTTTGATTTTTGCACCGCGCTTTGGTATTGCATTTGTCTGGCTTGCCGTACCGGCGGGCTGGTTGGCAAACTTCCTGATTTCCTATGCGGCGCTTAGAAAATCGTGGCCGGATGATAGAATCGCTGCATCCTGCAACGGTTGTATGGATTCTGCAGAAACGAAGAAGTAGCTGCAGCTGCCAATGGAACCGCACGGATTGACTGCAACAAAAACTTCCAGAGAGGCGGGGAGGAAGAAGTAGCTGCTGCGGTTGAATCCATATCGGAAAATATCTATAGTCGAAAAGCAAAAAGGCGGGAGTCTCTGTGAGAGGCTTCCGTCTTTTTAGCTACAGCAGGAAGAATGAGTTTTCTAATCGATCTTTAAGATCAGATCAAGTACGCGCTTTGCGCAGCGCTCCAGATCACTTCGATCCAGTTCACCCAGTTCCATCGCTTTTTTTACACGCTCCGGGAAACCGCACGCCATCTTCACGTCATTTCCGGCTTTGATCTCCTTGTAATGTTCCCCTCTCGTCCACCAGTCGGAGGTTACCATTCCTTGAAAATGCCACTCGTCACGCAGGATGCCTTCGAGCAGATCGTGATTTTCCGAAGCACGGTGGCCGTTGATCATATTGTAAGCGGACATGATGACCCACGGATCGGCTTCCTTCACGATGATTTCAAATGCCTTTAAGTAGATCTCGCGGAGTGCGCGCTCGGAGACGCGGGAGTCGCTGTGCTTGCGGTTGGTCTCCTTGTTGTTGCATGCAAAATGCTTCACGGCTGCGCCGATGTGCTGCGACTGGATGCCGCGCACCATGGCTGCGCCCATTTTGCCGGTGAGCAGCGGATCTTCCGAATAGTATTCAAAATTTCTTCCGCAGAGAGGATTGCGGTGAATGTTGACCGCCGGTGTCAGCCATACGGCGATGTTGTTCTCTTTTACTTCCTCTGCGCCTGCGGTTCCGACCTGCTCAACCAGGGCAGGATTCCAGGTGGAGGCGAGCAGTGTGGCGCATGGCCATGCCGTTGTGCAGACCTCACACTGCGGGGTGATGCGCAGACCGGCAGGACCGTCGGCGGTCATGATGTTTGGAACGCCGTATTCCGGAAGATTGCCGTAGCCGTAGGTATTCGCGACAGAGGTATTCGGCTGACCGCCGAGCAGATGAATTAGGTCATCATTATCGAGCTGGGCGGTAAATTCATCCAGGGAAATCTTTCCCTCGTAAACGTCGATCAGCGGATGTGCGTTTTCCTTATAGGAATTCAGCAGAAGATAGGATGCGCGTCCGCGTGTTGCCGGGGCGAGTGCTTCCTCGGTGCCCGGTATCATTTTTTCAAAAACACAGGCATTCGGATCGTTGGCAGTTCCCTGCGGAAGTTCTTCGTAGCTTCCGTCTGCGAGCAGGCGCTTCTTCAAGCTTGTAGGTGCGGCTTTGGAGGAGAGCTGCTCTACCAGCAGGTTGGCGTTAAGCGTCATGACATAATCCAGCGCAATGACATCCCGGACGGAAGTTCCGATGTAAAAATGATAGTCGCCCTTTTCCAGTACGTAGGAGGATTTAAAAATTTTTCCCAGATCATCGTAGGAAGCCATGGAATCCTTTGCTGTCTCGAGCGTCAGAAGCTGGCTTTCGCCCGGGAGAAGCATTCTTGTTTTACAAAAAGCGGAAAGTTCGCGCGCCGGTTTCTGCAAAAGTCCCTGCGGCGCACTGTAATACATCTGCACGACTTCTTTTCCACTGTAATCTCCGGTGTTTGTGACAAGGACAAAAGCGCGGATGGCCTGCGCGGTTTCGGTCACACTCTGCACCGTAAGGGAGAACTGGGTGTAGGAAAGTCCGAATCCGAACGGATAGCATACGCGTTTTGCCGCATCCGGAAATGTCTCAAAATAGCGGTAGCCCACATAGATATCCTCAGTATAGTCCACATAGTCAACCGATTCGTGAAAATCCGCGGTGGAAGGATAGTCGTCCACGGAAGCGGCGAAGGTGTCCGGAAGCTTGCCGGATGGGGATACCTTTCCACACAGCAGTTCCGCCATGGCAAGTCCGCCCTCCATGCCGCCCTGCCATGCGATGAGCGCGGAGGAGATCTGATCGTCATTTTTGATCCAGGAGGTATCGATGATGCCGCCGATATTTAAGACGACCGCAATTCTGGAAAAATGCTGCTTTACCTGTGCGATCATGGCGGATTCTTCCTTTGTGAGATAGAAGTCGCCGTCCGGGAAGATCTCTCCGGAGATTTTCGGCATGCTGGTCTCTGTCTCCCACGGATTATATTCTCCGTTGTATTCGATGCTGGAGCGGTCCCAGCCCTCTCCGGAAAAACGGCTCAATACGATCACAGCCGTATCGGTATAGGCACTGGCGCCGGCGAGAAGTTCTGCGGAGAGCGCCGGCTCTGTCGTCATGCCGGGAACGGAACCCTGATCGTACTGTTCGTTCACATTGGCGCGGTAGAAATCGCACAGCGGCTCGTAGAGGGAGACGGCATCGTGGAGCATCTGAAAGCCATCGTAGAGATTGTGCACATACGATACGGTCACATCGCCGCTGCCGCCGCCTCCCTTGACATAATCAAAGCTGCCTTTTCCAAAGAGTGCAATCCGGCTGCCTGCTTTTAACGGCAGCAGATTGTGCTCGTTCTTTAAGAGAACCATACCCTCTGCTGCAGCTTCCCTGGAAAGTGCGATGTGTTCTTTGGAAGCAGTCACGTAACAGCCCTCTTTTAACGGACGGTTTGGCTGATACATCACTCTGGTCCATTTCTTCATTTTGACCTCTTTTCCGGCTTACGCCTGATATTATTTTGATATTTTCCATCATGGAACATTGTCTATGTTCGTATTATAAGCAGATAATTTTGTTTGTTATAGATCGAATTTTGGCAGAAATATAGGTCGATATTGATATTTTTCCCTTCCGAAGGTATGATGGGAGAAAGAGAAGTCCGTGCATGTGAAAATGCGGAGAGAGCAGGAAAGAGGGGGATGGGGAGTGCAGCAGGGGGAACATGAGATTATATCCGATGACGGACTGATGCAGCTTTATTTTACACAGGTCGACGCGTCCAATGAATTGCTGCCGGCACATTGGCATGAGCATCTGGAAATGATCTGTATGCGGCACGGGGCAATGACGGCGTACATCAATGAGACGTCGTATGAACTGCAGCGGGGAGATATTCTGGTCGTCAATCCGAGAGACATTCACTACACGCATGTCCACGGGGACGGGCATTATTATCTGTTGCAGATTCCGCCGGAACATTTAAAGCGCGTCAGTGAGGATTGGCGGGGACTGCATTTCGGGGAATATGTTCCGTATTCGGAGGAGACAACATCCGTGAATTACCGGATGTCAGAAAATCTGGAAGAAATGAAGTGCCTGCAGGAGCAGGGGACGGACGGCACACATCTGCTGTTTCTGGCGGCGCTTTATAAGCTATTGTATCTGTTGTATACACAGGACGCGGTTACGGTCGATCATGTGCTGCGCCACCGCTCCAGAAGGGATTTTGAGCGGATCGAGCGGAGCATGCAGTATGTGAAAAGGAATTACACCAATCCGGTTACATTAAAAGAGACGGCAGATGAATTATCACTCACGCCGGAATATTTTTGCCGCTTGTTTAAAAAGTATACCGGTCAGACATTTTTGACTTATGTAAACCAAATCCGCCTGCAGTATTTTCACAGTGATCTGTTGCAGACGGATGAGAGTATTACCTATTTAATGAATAAAAACGGAATCACCAACTACAAGGTGTTTCTGCGCAGCTTTAAGGAAGCCTACGGTATGCCGCCCGGTCAGCTTCGCAAAAAGCAGAGAGAAGTAAGAGATGCCGGAGCAATCAGTGCGTGGTCAGCTTCTTCATCCGGAAATGATAGTAAAACAGAAACAGAACGGACGTCAAAACCCAGGACACCGGATAATTGAGGAGTGTTACGGTGAGTGTCGGGAAGAGGGCGACCACTCCGAAAATCCATACCACACGGAACAGACAGATACCGCCGGTTGTGATGAGCATCGGAACGATGACGTCGCCCATTCCGCGCAGTGCACCAGAAAAGACCTCAGTAAGGACGAACAGCCAGTAAAACGGAGCCATGGTCGCCATCATTTTCAGTCCGATCTCCACGACGTTTTCATCTGTAACAAAAATGTGGAAGAGCGGAATGCGGAAGCATACGAGCACCAGCATCAGAAGGATGGCGGCAGCAAAGTCCATGCCGATGCACACGCGGATACTTTTTCTGACGCGGTCATACTTCCCGGCGCCGTAGTTCTGACCGACGAAAGTTGTGATGGCAATACCGAAAGCACCGCTGACCATCCAGACGATCGCGTCCAGTTTTCCGTAAGCCGCCCATGCGGCAACCGTGTCGGTCCCGAATTTGTTGAGCGCGGACTGGATAATCATGTTGGAAATGCTGTACATGGCATACTGAAATCCTCCCGGCAGTCCCAAAAGCAGCTCTGATTTGAGAAGTTTCGGGTGGATACGGATGTCTTTTAAGGAAAAATCGCAGAGATCTTTCTGGCGCATCAGAAAGACGGTGACGATCGCGGCGCTGATCCCCTGCGAGAGAAGCGTGGCGACCGCCGCACCGGCAACACCGAGTCCCAGCCCGACGATCAGGAGCAGGTCGAGAACAATATTGATGACGCAGCAGATCATCAGACAGTACAGGGGACGTCTGGAATCTCCCAGTGCGCGGAGCAGCCCTGCTCCGGTATTGTAAATAAACACGAAGAAAATGCCGGCAAAATAAATGCGCAGATAGAGAATGGAATCACTCATCAGTTCTTCCGGCGTATTCATCAGTCGAAGAAGCGCCGGTGCGGCAGTGATGCCGATCAGTGTCATGACAATGCTGCCGATGATAGAGAAGGCATAGATCGTATGAATACTGTCGTCCACCTTTTTGCGGTCCCCGGATCCGAAGAACTGGGAGACGATGACGGAAGCACCGGCAGTCAGCCCGGTAAAAAAGTTGACCAGCAGGTTGATGACCATTCCGGAGGAGCCGGCGACCGCGGCAAGTGCATTTTTCCCGACAAAGCGTCCCACAATGACGGCGTCGATCGTGTTGTAAAGCTGTTGAAAAAAAGAACCCAGTAAAATAGGAAAGAAAAATAAAAGAAGCTGTTTCCAGATGATACCGGATGTGATTTCGTTCTTGGAAGAGGTTTCGTTCATGCTATAATCTCCATATCTGTCGTAAAGGTATAAAAAATGTGAAAATAAGTCCGAAATATATTATAAAATCTGTAGCATAAAATAACAAGAAATTCCGTTTATGTTTTTTGCGTTCTGTGATAATATAACACTATACAATGCCTGTTGCCAGGGATGGACAGGAAAGCCACGGAGGACACACTATGGATAAGAAAGAGAAACAGCCACGCGAGAAAAAGGGTATGCCGCTTGCACCGGTCTTTTTGCTGGGAGCAACGGTGCTGCTGTTGATTGAAATGTATTTTATCGTCAACCTGCCCCGGGTATATCTGGTGCAGATTATTCTGGGAGCAGCAATTCTCGCCTGTACTTATGTATTTATTGCTGCCTTATTAAAGGAGATACATAAGAGCGGAGAGCAGGCAAAAGACGAATATGAGAGGATGCTTCGCGGAGAAAAGGCGTCGTATCTGATGCTGAAGAAAATCTCGGAGCAGCTGGAGGCGGTTGACCGCAATACCAGGGAGCCGGGCGAGGAGATTATCACAGCGCAGAAGGCGATCGCCAAGGTGACCATTACCAGAAGCAAGGAAAATGCAGATGCACTTATGAATTCCAACGACCGCGTAGTAGATAATCTCTTACAGTTAAGAGAGAGCATGGATGCGGGATTCGAGCAGTTTGCCGGAAAGCAGCAGAACATGATGGATGATTCTGTCAAGGAACTCGTCTTAAAGCAGCAGGAATTTGCCGAGGAATTAAAGGAGGTTACCGCAGGGCTTAAGGAGATTACCGAGGGACTTCAGGCAGTGAAGGAGACGGTTGCAGAGGAAAAGGCACAGACGCTTGCCGCTATTGAGAGCCGGATGGACGAACTGGTAAGCCAGAATGCGGCGCTGGAGAGCAGAATTGCAGAAAGCGCGGCAGCTGCGGCAGCGCAGAAGCCGGAGCCAGACATGGAGCCGGAGCTGGTCATGGAACCACAGCCGGAAGAGGTCATGGAACCGGAGCCAGACATGGAGCCGGAGCCAGACATGGAGCCGGAGCCAGACATGGAGCCGGAAGTGCTGACAGAATCGGAGTCGGTTATGGAATCGGAGCCGGAGCTGGTCATGGAACCACAGCCGGAAGAGGTCATGGAGCCGGAAGCGGATTTTAGCATGCCGGATACACCGGAGGAGGAACTGCCGGTTGTAGATGCAGAGACGGTGACGGATGACACCCCGGTGATGGAAGAGTATGAGGAACCGATCGTAGATTCCGACGCGATTGTGGAAGAGGAAGATGCGGCAGCTGCCACAGACGATCAGAATGAGGCTGAGGCAGAGAGTGCGGCGATAGACAGTTTCGATTTTGGAGCAGATGGTCTCGATTTCGGAGGAGACAGCTTAGACCTTGGAGTGGACGGTCTCGATCTCGGGACAGAGAACCTTGACCTAGGAGCAGATAACTTAGATGCCGGAGCAGGCGGACTTGATCTTGGATCAGAAGGACTCGATCTTGGGGCAGACAGCTTAGACCTCGGAGGAGACAGCCTTGATTTAGGAGCAGATAGTCTCGATCTTGGAGCAGAGAACCTTGACCTTGGAACAGAGAACCTTGATCTCGGAGTGGATAGCTTAGATTTAGGAGCAGATAGTCTCGATCTTGGAGCAGAGAACCTTGACCTTGGAACGGAGAACCTTGATCTCGGAGTGGATAGCTTAGATTTAGGAGCAGATAGTCTTGATCTTGGAGCGGATCTGAAAGAGGAAGCCGCGCCGGAGAATGAAGCACCGGACGAGCCAGAGCCAGTAGCCGCGCCGGAGAACGAAATACCGGACGAGCCGAAGGTGGCGGAACCGCAGAAAGAGCCTGAGACAAAGGCAGAGGAAGCTGCACCGATGGATTTTTCCGATCCACACAAGCTTATGACTCCGGAAGAAATTGCCGCATTGATTGCAAAAATGTAGGAGCAGGTTCCGGGATAAGAAATGAAGTTATTAGCAGTTTCAGAATAAAAAATGAGCGTGGAAGATTCTCTGAAGTAAAATGTGAGAATTTCTTCCACGCTCATTTTTTATCTGAAACGATAATACTTATTTATATATCCCGGAACTTCCTATTACGGGAATCTATGCGGCAATTCTTTCCGTAATCTTACAGATCAGACTCCGCGACGATCGTCACGATATTCTTGATGACGGAGACCGCTGTCTGCATGCCCTCCACGCTGATATGCTCATACGGACCGTGGAAGCCGTAGCCGCCGGTGCCAAGATTCGGGCACGGAAGACCCATAAAGCTTAATCTGGCGCCGTCTGTACCGCCGCGGACCGGGCGGGAGAGCGGTGTGAGACCGGTCATCGAGATTGCCTTTTTGGCGATATCCACAACATAAGGATGCTGTTCGATGATCTCAAGCATATTGGAGTAGGAATCCGTGATGGTAAGAGAGACGGTTCCGGTGCCGTATTTCTGGTTGGTCTCCACTTCCAGTGTGCGGAGTCTGTTCAGGCGTGATTCAAAAGAAGCCTTGTCGTGGTCGCGCACAATATAGGAAAGTTCTGCAAAAGCGACATCACCCTTCATGTCGGTCAGATGATAGAAGCCCTGTCTGCCCTCGGTGTGCGCCGGTGTCTCCTCCGGCGGAAGCTGCGACTGGATGTCACACGCCACAAGAGCGGCATTTACCATAATATCCTTCGCCTCGCCCGGATGCACATTGACGCCTTTGATGGAAAATTTTGCGCTCGCGGCGTTGAAATTCTCATAGGCGACCTCGCCTTCGTAATCGCCGTCCACCGTGTAAGCAAAAGCAGCCTTAAAATAATCCAGGTCAAATAAATCTGCACCGCAGCCGATTTCCTCGTCCGGGGTAAATCCCACCCAGATATCACCGTGAGGCATTCCGGAAGAAATGATCTCTTCTAATGCCGTGATGATTTCTGCCACACCGGCCTTGTCATCCGCGCCGAGCAGTGTCGTGCCGTCGGTGGTAATCAGGGTTCTTCCCTTCAAATCCTTCAGCGTTGGAAAATCAGAAATCTTTAACATTGCCCCAGTACCGTTTAAACGGATGTCACCGCCGTCATAATCCGGAATGATCTGTGGTTTGACGTCCTTGCCGGAGTAGTCCGGTGCGGTATCCATATGTGAGATAAAACCGACGGCCTTGCGTCCCTCACAGCCGGCAGTCGCCGGAAGCAGACCGTATACATAGCAGTGGTCGGTCAGAACCACATTTTTAAGGCCGAGATCCCGTAATTCCTGCTCTAGTACCTTTCCGAGATCAAACTGACGCCCGGTAGACGGAATCTGTATCTTGCCGTCTGTCATGTTATTCTCATCCGATGTCGTCCAATAGGACACATATTTCAATAATCGCTGTTCAACTTGCATAAGAAACCTCCTTGATCTATGCCATTCTATCTATAAAATAACACAATTGAAAAAAAATTTGAAGTTTTTTAAAAAAAATGTTGCATTTCTAAAATTTCTGTTATATAATAATTTTCGTGCTCGGGTGATACAGAACACGAGATACAAAATAAGCGCCACTAGCTCAGCTGGCAGAGCACCTGACTCTTAATCAGGGTGTCCAGGGTTCGAACCCCTGGTGGCGCATTGAAAGGTACCGATTTTACAGCATTGACTGTGGGGTTGGTGCTTTTTTTGTGCTTACAACGCATATTATTAAAATTTAAGTCCCTATTTACATTTGTGTGTCTGATGTATCAACAGTATAATTATACATTTCACGAATTCCGTATTCAATTAGAAAATCAAGTAGTCCAAATTCCATAAAATGAAATTTTAGGGCAAATTACAGACATTGGCTTGGCTGTAGTATTTTTAAACAACGTGTGTTAGACTACTGTTATACAAATCGGAATTTACAGAACTACAAAGAAAGGATACATATTATGGAAGGAAGATTAATAGCATTTGTTATTTGGGTAATAATCGGCGTATTATTTATTGTAATGGGCATTTATGATTTTAATTCCAAGAAAGCAAAACCTTTCGGTTTTTGGGCAAATGCTGAGGTAGCGCCCATAGAAGATGTGAAAGGCTATAATCGTGCTTTGGGCATATTGTGGTGCGTGTATGGTGTTTTGTTTACGTTAATTGGATTGCCTTTATTAGATGGGCAGAATTCGGGTTTGATTATTATACCTATATTGGGTGCAATGCTTATTAGTATTGCGGCTATGGTAGCGTATGTAGTAGGTATTGAACCCAAATACCGCAAAAAGAAATAAATGGAAACTTCAAGTTTGGAGAATTGAGAAAATCGGAATTTGTTGATTTAGTAAAATCAAATTTTCTTCACTAGGAGGTGTTTATATATGGCTGATATTGAATTTATTAGATGTTCTGGGACAAATGAAGATTTTATTGAGAACTGTCAGTTATTAGATATGGATTTAGATAGGCGAGTAGGAAGAGTTATTAAGAGAGATAAATATAAACAGTATAATCAGCTTGATGAGATAAAAGAGGTTGTAGTTGTGTATATTGATGGAAAAGCCGCTGGTGCTGGAGCAATTAGAGAATATCAGTATGGTGATATCGACAATGCAACCGAGTTGAAAAGATTGTTTGTCAGAGGCGAATTCCAGGGAAAAGGAATAGGAACCAAGCTAGTTCTTGAATTAATCGAGTGGGCGAAAGAACTAGGATATAGGAAATTGATTCTTGAAACTGGAGAATTGCTACAAGAATCGTGTCATGTATATCGAAAAGTAGGATTTAATAAAATGGAAAATTATGGTCCTTATGTTTCAATGCCAGAATCATTGTGCATGATGAAAGAATTGTAACGGAAAAGAACTCGACAACTTCCAGTTTGCCGAAATATCTGGCTAACTTTCCCTATTTTACAGGCTCTCCAGCCCATTCATTAGTGAAATGATATGTATTTTCCCTTATTTTTGCCCTTATGAGATAATTGTAAGGGAAATAAGGGAAAGTTTTATTTAGTCATTGCCTGCCACTTTATCAAGTAACCTTGCAGATTCCCGCTTGGCTTTTCTTGTAGAGTGTGCATAGACATTCATGGTGGTACTGACATCTGAGTGCCCTAACAGTTCCTGCACATCCTTTGGTGCTGCTCCATTTGCCAGAAGGTTGCTTGTGTAGGTGTGTCGCAGCTGGTGAAAATGAAATCCTTCAAATCCATCCAGTTTCTGAGCAATCTTCCTGCAA
>OGYR01000941.1_pt1 | contig 12116 bp, 9 predicted proteins | sample 1576661 | NCBI WGS metagenome assembly OGYR01 (sample SAMEA3541490, study PRJEB24748) | human gut metagenome | biome: human gut; feature: human-associated habitat; material: faeces | place: China | collected 2012
GTAACGGGCGGCGGCGGAAAGCGCGCGGGCCGGGCATGCCCGGCCCCTACGGGGGGCGGAGGGGGAAACGGGTGCTTGCTGGGAGGTGCGCGGGAGGGGTGAATTTTCCCACTACAACAAAAGAGGAGAGGCGGGCCCCTCCTCTACTTATTTATATAGCATATAGCTTACTTTTTATGGTACATCCTGTCGTCTTCTTCATAGGTCGGTTCGCAGGTCAGGTACATGCCGAGTTTCTTTAAAGTGTCAGCATCCACGCTGGAGAGGATGACGGTGGAATGGATGTCGCAGCCCTTCAGGTTGGGGATCTGCTCCATGGCCTTGGCGGCGTATTCATTTTCGGAGACCGAGCTGGACAGGGCGATCAGAATCTCGTCGGTGTGCAGGCGCGGGTTCCTGCTGCCGAGGTAGTTCGTCTTGAGCGTCTGGATCGGTTCGATGGCGCGGGCGGAGACCAGATCGGTCTCCTGATCGATGCCGGCCAGCTTTTTCAGAGCGTTCAGCAGGGCCGAGGATGCCGCACCCAGCAGCGGGCCGGTCTTGCCCGTGACAATCGTGCCGTCGGCCAGTTCAATCGCAGCGGCAGGCTGACCGTCAGTGGCTTCGGACGTTGCATGGGCACGCTTTTCGACCTCACGCTCACCCAGGGCAATGCCCGCCTGGTTCATGAGCAGCTCGAGCTTGAAACGTTCCGGCTTGACAACACCGCTGGCCTTCTGGTCGCAGAGGCACTTGAAATACCGGCGCACGATCTCATTCAGCGACGCTTCACGGCAGACATCGTCATCGATGATGCAGTTGCCTGCCATGTTGACGCCCATATCTGTCGGAGAGCGATAAGGGCTCTTGCCTGCGATCAGCTCAAACATTGCATTGACGACAGGGAAAATCTCCACATCGCGGTTGTAGTTGACCGTCGTCTTACCGTAGGCTTCCAGATGGAACGGGTCGATCATGTTGACGTCGTTCAGATCGGCGGTGGCGGCCTCGTAGGCCAGGTTGACGGGATGCTTGAGGGGCAGATTCCAGATGGGGAAGGTCTCGAACTTGGCGTAGCCCGCCTTGACACCGCGCTTGTACTCATGGTAGAGCTGGGACAGGCAGACCGCCATCTTGCCGCTGCCGGGGCCGGGGGCCGTGATGACCACCAGCGGGCGCTCGGTCTCGATGTAATCGTTCTTGCCGTAGCCGTCATCGCTGACAATGTGGGCCACGTCGTTGGGGTAGCCGGGAATCTTGTAGTGGCGGAAGGTGCGGATGCCCAGGCCGTTGAGCTTCTGCTCAAACGCCGTGACCTCGGGCGCATCGGTGTACTTCGTCACGCAGACGCTGCCCACAAACAGGCCGACGCCCTGGAAGGCATCGATCAGGCGCAGCACGTCCACATCGTAGGTGATGCCGTAGTCACCGCGCATCTTGTTGGCGACGATGTCCTCGGCGCTGATGACGATGACGACCTCGGCCTGCTCCTTGAGCTGCAAAAGCATCTGCAGCTTGGAATCAGGCTGAAAGCCCGGCAGTACGCGGGACGCATGGTAGTCGTCAAACAGCTTGCCGCCAAATTCCAGATAGAGCTTATTGTCAAACTGGGCGATACGCTCCCGGATATGGGCGGACTGCATCGCAAGATATTTGTCGTTATCAAATCCGATCTTCATCTACATTCCCCTTTTCCTGTGCTTAAACCAATATGTAATCAGTATACCATTTTTCGCGGCGGCTTGCAATGGGGTGGGCGCGCTTTCCTGGCCGGAAGAGGCCCTGCGCGCCAATATTATCGCGCAGGTCAGTCTGGCGCTGAATCGCATCTGGACCGAGTGGTACCCCAGCCGCGGGTACAGCTTCAACATCACGGGGTCGCCGGGGTACGACCAGGCCTATGTCAACGGGCGCACGGTGTTTGCGGTCATGGAGCGGCTGACCGCCGAACTGTTCAACACCTTTGTCCAGCGCAGCGGCGACGCCGAACCGTACTTTACCGAATACTGCGACGGCAAGACCGTGACCTGCCCCGGCATGAAGCAGTGGGGCACGGTGGACCGCGCGCGGGAGGGCATGAACGCGCTGCAAATCCTGCGGTACTACTACGGAAACCGCGTGCAGCTGGTAACAACCAACAACATTGCCGCCATCCCGTCCAGTTATCCGGGCAGCCCGCTGCGGCGCGGCAGCACCGGGACGAATGTGCGCATCCTGCAAAAGCAGCTTTCCCGCATTGCCAAGGATTACCCGTCCTTCGGCAAGCCGGCCGTGACCGGCACCTTCGACGAGGCCACCGAGAACAGCGTGAAGAAATTCCAGAAGCAGTTCAGCCTGACGGCGGACGGCGTGGTCGGCAGGGCAACGTGGAACAAGGTGAGCTTTATTTATGTCAGCGTCAAGGACCTGGCTGAGCTGACGAGCGAGGGCGAGACTGCCGAGGGCACCCAGAGCACGGGCGGCTGGCCGGGGACTGTTCTGCGGCGCGGCAGCACGGGCAGCAGCGTGGAGCAGGTGCAGTTCTGGCTTTCGGATTTAGCGCAGTTTGATTCGTCGCTGATGCGCGTGACGGTGGACGGCAGCTACGGCGCGGCGACTGAGCGGGCCGTGCGGGCGTTCCAGCAAAAGCAAGGCCTGACGGCGGACGGCGTGGTCGGGCAGCGCACCTGGAACACGCTGTATGCCGCGTGGGTCGACGCACAGAGCGACCTGGGCGGTACAGCGTGGCCGGGCACGGCGCTGCGGCGGGGCGCTGCCGGCATGGAGGTGCGGCTTGTGCAGTTCTGGCTGCGGCTGGCGGCGGACAACTACAGCGCACTGCGCACCGTGACCGTGGACGGCAGCTACGGCGCGGCGACGGTCAGCGCGGTGGAGGCATTTCAAACGCTGTTTGGGCTGACGCCGGACGGCGTCGTCGGGCGCAGCACGTGGAACAAGCTGAAGGAGGTCGGGCTGGCCGTGGCGAACAAAATTGTGGCTGCCAACGTCGCGCCCGGGCAGTTCACGACCACCACGCGGGCGGGCAGCAGCGGCACCGCCGTGCGGGCCGTGCAATACTACCTGCGGCGGCTGGCGGCCTACTACAGCGATGTGCCGCGCGTGGCCGTGGACGGAAAATTCGGCGCGGCGACGACGCGGGCCGTTAAGGCGTGGCAGTCCCGCGCCGGACTGACGGTGGACGGCGTCGTCGGGCGGCTGACGTTCCAAAGTCTGTACGACGCCGCGCAGGCACTCGAAGCCAGCGGCCCCGTTGTGCGCACGGTCAGCCTGCCCGCGCCCGCCGCCACACTGCGTCCCGGCGACACCGGCGCGGCGGTGCTGCGGCTGAATCGGCTGCTGCTCTTTTTGAGTCAGTGGATACCGGAAATCAACTTTACGGCCAGTGACACGCCCGACAATACCTTTGACCTCGAGTTGGAAACTGCCGTGCGCAGTGCGCAGCGGTACTTCGGGCTGACCGAGACCGGCGCGGTGACGGCGGCGGACTGGAAGGTGTTCCGCGATGCCGCCGAGCAGCTGTTAGCCGCGAACCCCGCCGGGCCCAGCCCCAAACCGGGCGGCGTCTGGCCCGCCAGTGCGCTGGCACCGGGCAGCGCCGGGCCCGCGGTCCTGCAGGTGCAGAAGTGGCTGAACATTATCGCCGCTGCGGACCAGACCGCCGATTTTGTGCCCGAGACCGGCCTGTTCGACACCGAGACCCAGGCCGCGCTGGAAAGCTACCAGCTGACCGCCGGGCTGGAAACGCTGGGCGTCGTGGACGCCGACACATGGGAGAGCCTGCGTCTGACCGCGCAGGGGCTCTGCCGCGAATGTCAGGAGGGATAAGCTATGCCAAAGGTCTACGTGTATGACTCCTATGACAACAAGTTTTTCCGCTATACTTTGCGTGAGAACGACCCGATGCCCTACAGCACCGATACAACGCTGCGGGTGCGGGAGTTCCGCGGGTCCAGCAAGAGCAACGTGCTCTGGACGACCACCGCTGCCATGGAGGCGTGGAACCTGACCCGCCGCACCTACGGCAGCGGTATCCCGGTGGGGTACGCCTTCAAGCGCATCTGGGAGGGCGGCCACGGCACAACGAGCCAGCACTATGCGGGCGTGGCGTTCGACGTGGGGCAGAGCAACACTGCCGCAAAGCGCCGCAAAATTTACAACGCCGCTGTGCGGACCGGGGCGTGGGGTTACGTGGAGCCGCTGTCGATGACACCCACCTGGGTACACTTTGACCGGCGGTACGGCAAGCCCGCGTGCCGCAGCACGACGGCAGGCTACCCCACCGTGAGGCGCGGCAGCCGAAACACCTACGTGCTGATTTTGCAGGACGCGCTGAACGCGCTGGGTTATTCGACGAACACGCTGGACGGCATCTTCGGCCATGCGACGGAGAACGCGCTCAAGGCGTGCCAGCGGCGGTTCGGCCTGACTGCCGACGGCGTATGCGGCTGCGCCAGCTGGAAAAAGATTGCCGAGGCGACGGTGGGGATCGGCAAAACGGCGACGGTTATTGATTCTTGATTTATCTGCTGGTATAATAAACTTGCCTCCTCCCAGAGGGGGCCAAGGAGCTGCACTATATTATATAAGGAAGTGTTCCCACATGGATATGCTGGAGTTTTTGCGCACCCGCCGCACCTACCGCCGCTTTGAACAGCGCCCTGTTGCGCCGGAGATCCTGACCGAGGCCGTCGATGCGGCACGGATAGCCAGCTGCGGTGCCAACCGCCAGACCGTGCGGTACATCGTTGTGCAGAGTGCCGACGCCGTGGCTGCCGTGCAGCCGCTGGTACACTGGGCCGCCTACCTGCCGCCCGAGCAGGGCCAGCCGAAGCCCGACGAGCTGCCCACCGCGTTCATTGCGGTTTTGCAGGACGACAACCTGCCCGGCGCGTCCGATGTGGACGTCGGCCTGGCACTGGGCAGCCTGACCGCCGCAGCCTGGGCACACGGCGTGGGCAGCTGCATCATGGGCGCGATTGACCGCCCGGCCCTGACCAGGCTGCTGGCCCTGCCCGATGGCGTGCGCCTGTGCTACATGGTCGCGCTGGGCTACCCGACGCACGCGAGCAAGCTGGTCGAAATGCAGGACGGCAGCGTCAAGTATTATCTCGATGAAAACCGCGGCTACTGCGTGCCGAAGCGCAGCATGGACGAGGTGCTGCTGAAAACGCTGTAAAAGTAAAAATCGCAGTCCCGATGATGAAATCGGGGCTGCGATTTTTTGTATCCGTCAGAAGCGGCGTCTTTCAGCCTTATCCCAAAATAGCAAAGCTCTGTGCGCCCAGGGACAGCGTGTCGTTGACGATCTCCGCCTTGCCGATCGTGTACTGAATTTTCAGATCCTCGGCCAGCTCCAGCGGCAGCTCGATGGAGACACCCGCCGGGTTGACGGCGCAGATCAGATCGCCGCGCTGCCAGACGAACGGGCGGTAGTCGTCCTTCGCCTTGGGTGCGTACAGCACCTTGAACGGCGCGTCTGCGTTCAGGTCAGCGTGTGCATGACGGAAAGCCAGCAGCGACTTCACGCTGTTCAGCAGGCTGTCGGGGTCGTCCGCCTGGGCGGTCACAGTGGGCGCATCGGCGGCAGTGTCCACAGGCAGATAGATATCCTGCGCATCGGCGGTGGAGAAACCGTGGTTAGCCGTGTCGTCCCACTGCATCGGCGTGCGGGAGCCCGTGCGGAAGTAGCCGCCCTCCTTGGTGGGCAGCGGCAGATAGCGCATACCGATCTCGTCACCGTAGTAGACGAAGGGCGCACCGGGCAGCGTGAAAATTGTCGCGTAGGCCAGCCGCAGCTCGTCAGTCGTCAGGCCCGCGGAGGGGCGGATCGTGTCATGGTTGCAGGTGATGAAGCACCACAGACCGTCCTTGTGGGTGGCCTTGTAGGCCGGCAGGTACTCGTCCAGGAATTTGTCAATGCCGGTGCCGGAGTTCTTGCAGAAGTACGCCTTGCCGATGTTGTGCGGGTTCGAGTCCATCGCACCGTCATAGTTGCGCATGAGCCAGCTGTAGCCGTTGCCCTGCCAATTGAGATAAAAGTCCATGTCAAAGCCGTTTTTCAGCGACATACGCGGGCCGTTCCACTCGGCGATGAGCGCGGCCTCGGGATACTCGACGTCCAGCATATCCCGGATATTGCGCCAGATTTTGCAGGTATACTTTTTGTTCTTAGTGTCATTCTTTACAAGGCTCGACGCCATATCGACGCGGAAGCCGTCGCAGCCCATGTCCAGCCAGAACCGCATGACGTCCTTCATGGCCTCCACCGTCGCCACGCAGGCGGGATCGTCGGTGGGCTTCTGCCACTTCTGGTTGATCTTTCCATAGCCGTAGTTCAGCGCAGGCTGGCACTTGAAGAAGTTCAGGATATACGTGCCGTTGCGCTCGGTCTCGCCGCCGATGAACGGCATACCGTCGCCGGAGGCAAAGCAGGAATCCGTCCAGATAAAGCGGTCCGAGTATTCGTTGTGCCCGGGCTTGCAGCTGGCCTTGAACCACGGGTGCTCCTCGCTCGTGTGGCCGGGCACCAGGTCGAACAGCACATGGATGCCCTTCTCATGCGCGGCCCTGAACAGCGCGGCGGCGTCCTCGTTCGTGCCGTAGCGCGGGGCGATCTTTTTGTAGTCGCGCACATCATAGCCCGCATCCTTGAACGGTGAATCAAAGCAGGGGTTGATCCACAGGGCATTGCAGCCCAGGTCCCTGATGTAGTCGAGCTTGGCAATAATGCCCTGCAAATCACCGATGCCGTCGCCGTTGGTATCATAGAAGCTCTGGGGGTAGATTTCATAGAACACTGCGTCTTTCAGCCACTGTTTCATGAGATGTCTCCTTTACTGTAATAGACAGATAGAATATCCACGGCAGCCCGCAGGGGCGCATTTCCTGTGCGCTCGGGAGGTTTTCCCCGCCGCGCACGGCCACGGGCGGATATGGAATCCGCCCCTGCGGCGCTCCCTGTCAGTTTGCCGCTTCATGAGTATGGAAACGTTTCATCCGTTTCTACCCCTATACTATCCCCTTCTTCTCCCTTTGTCAACGCAGCAAAGCAGACAAAATAAGCCACAAATTTTCTACATTTTGCATCAAAAACCAACATATTGCTAAATTGTGAACGTTTCATTGACAAATTACGAACATCGCGGTAAAGTAGTAGGCACAAGCGATTGTAAAATTTAATAGGAAAGAGGGATTCATGTAAAATGAATACGCTTGTAATCGTTCTGATTGCCGCGGTTGTCCTGGTATGTGCGTACGCCGGATATGGCCGCTGGCTCGCCAAGACCTGGGGTGTCGACCCCAACGCCAAGACTCCTGCTGTGCGGCTGGAGGATGGCAAAGACTACGTTCCCACCAACGGCTGGACGGTGTTCGCCCACCAGTTCTCCTCCATCGCAGGTGCAGGCCCTGTCACCGGTGCCATCCAGGCTGCCGCGTTCGGCTGGCTGCCTGTCCTGCTGTGGGTCCTGATCGGCGGCGTTTTCTTCGGCGCTGTCACCGACTTCGGTGCGCTGTACGCCTCCGTCAAGAATGACGGCAAGTCCATGGGCCTGCTGATCGAGAAGTACATCGGCAAGACGGGCCGCAAGCTGTTCCTGCTGTTCTGCTGGCTGTTCTGCGGCATCGTCATTGCTGCTTTTGCAGACATGGTCGCCGGCACCTTCAACGCCTTTGACGCCGACGGCGCACAGGTCGAGGCCGCCTTCACCAACGGCTCTGCGGGCATGGTCTCCATCATGTTCATGGTGTTCGCCGTCATCTTCGGCCTGATCCAGAAGAAGTTCAACTTCTCCGGCTGGAAAGAGGCCGTCGTCGGCATCGCCTTTATCGTGCTGTCCTTCGTGGTCGGCATGAACTGCCCCATCATCCTAGGCAAGGCTGCCTGGAGCTACATCACCTTCATCTACATCTTCTTTGCGGCGGTCCTGCCCATGTGGCTGCTGAAACAGCCCCGTGACTACATGACCACCTTCATGTTCGGCGCTATGATCGCCGGTGCGATTGTCGGCCTGCTGGTCGCCCACCCCACCATGAACCTGCCCGTTTTCACCGGCTTCAACAATGAGAAGCTCGGCACCATGTTCCCCATCCTGTTCGTCACGGTTGCCTGCGGTGCGGTCTCCGGCTTCCACGGCCTGGTTTCCTCCGGTACTTCTTCCAAGACCGTTGAAAACGAGAAGGACATGCTGAAGGTCGGCTACGGCGCCATGGTGCTCGAGAGCCTGCTGGCTGTCCTGGCCCTCTGCGTTGCCGGTGCTGCCGCTGCTGCGGACGGCACCCCCGCCTCCGGTACCCCGTTCCAGATCTTCAGCCGCGGCGTCGCGGGCTTCTTTGAGATGTTCGGCGTGCCCGTTTCCATCGCTACCGTCTTTATGACGATGTGCGTTTCCGCTCTGGCCCTGACCAGTCTGGACGCCGTGGCCCGTATCGGCCGCATGAGCTTCCAGGAGCTGTTCAGCGTGGATGACATGGAGCACGCCGAGGGCTGGCGCAAGCTGTTCTGCAACGTCTACTTCTCCACCTTTGTGACGCTGGTGTTCGGCTTCCTGCTGACCCAGATCGGCTATGCCAATATCTGGCCTCTGTTCGGTTCCGCCAACCAGCTGCTCAGCGCTCTGGTCCTGGCTACCCTGTGCGTCTTCCTCAAGGTCACGGGCCGCAACAACAAGATGCTGTTCCCGCCGCTGGTCATCATGCTCTGCGTCACCTTCACCGCTCTGGTGCAGCGCCTGATTGCAATGGTCAAGGCCATCTCTGCCGCTGCCTCCATTGCCATCCCCGCCGGTGAGACCACCTGGGGCGCTGTCTTTATCGCCAACGGTCTGCAGCTGATCCTTGCGATCCTGCTGATCGTCCTGGGCCTGAACATTGTGTTCCACAGTGTCAAGAGCTACAAGGTCAGCGAAAAGAACAGCGAAAAGGCTGCTGTTTAATCCAAACAGCACTTGACAAATATACCGTATTGAGGTAATATTTATTCAGCCGCAACGGCGCGGCATTACACTGCACCATTCGGCAGTCATAAGGCATTTGGCCCCGGTGAACCGCACAGTGGAACACCGGGGCTTTTTGCATGAATATGAGGGAAATTTATAAAGGAGACCATGAACCATGAAGTTTAAAAACACGCTGGCCCTGAGCCTTGCCGCTGTGATGGCCGCCGGTCTGACCGCCTGCGGCTCCGGCGCCGACACCGCTTCCGCCGCCTCCCCTGCTACGGATTCCACCGCAGCCGAGAGCACCGAGGCCGCCGCTGACACCACCGCCGCCCCGGACGGCGACGGTGACCCCACCACTCTGACCGTTGCCATGGAGTGCGCCTACGCCCCCTACAACTGGACCCAGAACGATGATGCCAACGGCGCTGTGGAGATCCGCGGCTCCAGCGACTACGCCTACGGCTACGACGTCATGATGGCCAAGAAGATCGGCGAGGCGCTGGGCCAGAAGGTCCAGATCGTCAAGCTGGACTGGGACAGCCTGATCCCCGCCGTCATGAGCGGCGACGTGGACTGCGTCATTGCCGGTCAGTCCATCACGGCGGAGCGCGCCGCGCAGGTCGATTTCAGCGACCCGTACTACTATGCCTCCATCGTCACCCTGACGAAGAAGGACAGCGCTTATGCCAATGCTGCAAGCGTGGCTGACCTGGCCGGTGCCACCGCCACGAGCCAGCTGGGCACCATCTGGTATGACACCTGCCTGCCGCAGATCGAGAACGCCAACATCCTGCCCGCGCAGGAGACGGCCCCCGCCATGCTGGTAGCCTTGAACAGCGGTGCGTGCGACATCGTCGTCACCGACCACCCCACCGGCCAGGCTGCTCTGACCGCCTATCCCGACCTGGTCATGCTGGACTTCGGCGGCGGCGACGGCGACTTCCAGGTCAGCGACGAGGACATCAACATCGGCATCTCGATGAAGAAGGGCAACACCGCCCTGAAGGACGCCATCAATGAGGTGCTGGCCACCATGACCACCGACGACTACAACACCATGATGGACGAAGCCATCAGCGTACAGCCCCTGAGCGAGTAATTTTGCCCGCCTGCCCCTGCCGTTTTGCGCGGCAGGGGCCTTGGTGTTGGTGAAGCTGAGGAATCATAAAGGAGAATCTCATGCAAGACTTTTTCGCAAACTGTGCCACAGTGCTGCAAAAGTACGGCTTCTCGTACCTGCGCGGCGCGGGCACGACCCTGCTGCTGGCGCTGGTCGGCACGTTTTTCGGCTGCCTGATCGGCTTTGCGGTGGGCGCTTTGCAGACCATCCCCGTTGACAAGCAGCGTGACCCCGTGTGGAAGCGCGTGCTGCTGAAGATCCTGCACATCTTCCTGCGCTGCTATGTGGAGCTGTTCCGCGGCACACCCATGATCGTGCAGGCCGTGTTCATCTACTACGGCCTTTTGCAGGTGTTCGGCATCAAGATGGGCATGTGGCAGGCCGGCTTCTTCATCGTGTCCATCAACACCGGCGCGTACATGGCCGAAACGGTCCGCGGCGGCATTGTCTCCATCGATCCCGGCCAGACCGAGGGTGCGAAGGCCATCGGCATGAACCACTGGCAGACGATGCTGCACGTTATTCTGCCGCAGGCGCTGCGCAACATCATCCCGCAGATCGGCAACAACTTCATCATCAACATCAAGGACACGTCTGTTTTGAGCGTTATCTCGATCACCGACCTGTTCTTTGTCCACAAGAGCGTGGTCGGTGCGCTGTACACCTATTTTGAGAGCGCGACCATCGTCATGGTCATCTACCTGACGATGACGCTGTTCGCCAGCTACCTGCTGCGCCTGTGGGAAAAAGCGCTGGACGGCCCGCAGAACTACGACCTGAACACAACTGACTCGCTGGCCTACACCAGCGGCATGTACAATGCCCCGGACCCGAACCATGAGTCCCAGAATCTGGATATGAAGGGAGGCGCAGCCCATGTCTGAGCCTGTTATCGAGGTGCGCCACCTCTCCAAGAGCTTCGGCACCCATGTTGTTTTGCGTGACGTGGACTTTACCGTCAACGCGGGCGACGTGACCTGCATCATCGGCGCGTCCGGCAGCGGCAAATCCACGCTGCTGCGCTGCATCAATCTGTTGGAGACGCCCACGAACGGTAAGGTGCTGTTCCACGGCAGTGACATCACAGCCAAGGGGAGCGACCCTTGCGCCTACCGCGCCAAGGTGGGCATGGTGTTCCAGAGCTTCAACCTTTTCAATAACATGACCGTGCTGGACAACTGCACTGCGGGCCTGCGCTACGTGCTGCACCAGGACAAAGAGACCGCCAAAAAGACCGCACTCGAGAATCTGGAAAAGGTCGGCATGGCCCCCTACATCCACGCCAAGCCGCGCCAGCTTTCCGGCGGCCAGAAGCAGCGCGTTGCGATTGCCCGCGCCCTGGCGATGCAGCCCGAGGTGCTGCTTTTCGACGAGCCGACGTCCGCCCTTGACCCGCAGATGGTCGGTGAAGTGTTGGCCGTCATGCGCCAGCTGGCCAAAGAGGGCCTGACGATGATCGTCGTCACCCACGAGATGGCCTTTGCCCGCGACGTTTCGAGCCACGTCGTCTACATGGCCGACGGCGTCATCTGCGAGGAAGGCACCCCCGCAGACATTTTTGAGCACCCGCAGAATGCAAAGACCGTGGAGTTCCTGAGCCGGTTCCGGCAGGCGTAAATTGGTATAAATACGAAAGGTCGTGCTGACGATGGATCGTCGGCACGACCTTTTTTTGTTTGTGATATTGGGATACGGCCCGGGAGGGAGGAATCCCGCCCCTACGGATGACGGAAAACTCGTGACGAAAGATGTAGGGGGCAGCATCCTCGACGCCCCGCGGAGGGGGCAAGCCCCCTCCCTACGATGCAAAAGATAAAGGGGCGGTAACGGCAAGGCTGCGGGCGGCATATATGCCGCCCCTACAGAGCAATGATTTAAAGCAGAGTCCATCCCAAAATCAGCAGCCGTTTAACCCTGCGGGGGTTCGGGGGAACTCCCGAGTTTAAGGTGGAGGAAGGCCCACAGGCGTTAAGCGCGAACAGTAATACTGCGTTCGCGTAGCCTGTGGGCCTTCCGACTTCCTTTTTGGGGTTCTTAGGGGCGTGCAGCCCCTAAGTCGCGGGTCCCGCTTGGCGGCG
>OGYR01000942.1_pt1 | contig 12115 bp, 16 predicted proteins | sample 1576661 | NCBI WGS metagenome assembly OGYR01 (sample SAMEA3541490, study PRJEB24748) | human gut metagenome | biome: human gut; feature: human-associated habitat; material: faeces | place: China | collected 2012
GAGCCGGCGCCGCTCATGCTGGCGTACTGGCGGGACGCGGCCCAGTGGGCGAAGGCCCATCCGGCGGACGAGGATGCGGGCATGTGGAGGGTCGAGAACGCGGCGGCGCGCCTGGCCGCGGACCGTCTGCACGCCATGGGCCTGCCGGTCGCGATCGCGTACGCGGAGCCCGAGGCGTGACGGACACCGTAGGGGTTATTTGACTTCCATGATTCGACTGCATGGTTTGGAATCAAGGCCCGCATCCGCCGACAGGCCCCCGATTGACACTTACGTACAAACGCCGTACAATTATGGCATGACGGAAACCACCAACAAGGCCAGCCGCTTCGAGATGCGGCTCACGCCATCACAGAAGGAACGCCTCGACCAGGCGGCCGCGATCCGGGGGCTCAGCACCTCTCAATGGGCGTTGACCAACCTGCTCGTCGCCGCCGACCGGGACATCCGGGAGTCTCATGTCCTCCATTTGGACGACGAGGCGTGGGATTCGTTCGTCCGGGCACTGGACGAGCCCATGCCGGAGGAGATGGTCCGGCTGCTCGAGAGCGAGCCGATCTGGAAATGACCGATTTCACCCCGCCGCGGCGTCTGACCGCCAAGGACGACGCCGACGGTTTCGACTGCGGCCTGCCGGTTGTCAATGACTGGCTGCGGAACCAGTTGAGAAATGCCGGCAAGCAGCATACGGCGGTCGCCTATGCCACGTTCTGCGACGGCGCGCTGGCCGGGTTCTACACGTTGAGCGCGTACAGTATCAGCCATGCCGAGGCCAATGGCTGGCTCAGGAGGAACAGCCCGGATCCGATTCCGGCGATTCTTCTGGGCATGCTCGGCGTGGACATGCGCTACCAGACCATGCACGTGGGAGCCCAGCTGCTCAGGGACGCCGCCATGCGGGCGATGGGCGCGGCGGAGATCGTCGGCGCGAAGGCGTTGCTCGTGGAACCGGCCTCGGACAGGGCCACGCGCTTCTACGAGCATTACGGGTTCCGCCACATCGAACGATCGGGCAGGATGTTCATCCCGCTCCGCCCGGCGTGAACGGGGTCGCTCCCCATGGGATGAAGGAGGCGGGGAAGGCCGTTGGAACGGTCCTCCCCGCCTCCTTGTTTTCTCTCGAGCCGTTTTCGTCGGTCCGCCGTTCATTTCCTTGGCGGGCGCGCTCTGCCGTCCGAGTCGAATTGGGCGAGCTGTCCGATGGCGTTGCCGGTATTGGCCAGGGCTCCGGTGAGCAGTCGGATCCGTTCGCCGGTGTCGGCGGTCCGGAGGGCGAGTCTGAGCTGGTCGATGGCCGCGTTCACGTGGTTGCGGTAGACGAGGTCGTCGGCCGTGGCCGAATGTTCCGTTTTCGCGGGCTTGGGGTCGTTCATGCGTGGTTTTCCTTCCGGTGTTTGGTCCATGAGGTCGAGCGCCTGGATGCCGAGACCTGCGGCGAGGTCGAGGATGATGCGGCTGCGTTTGCTGCCGGTGGCCCATCTCCTGGTTTCGATGCCTCCGATGGTCTGCGTGGTCTGTCCGGCCCGGATGGCGAGTTCGGCCTGGCTGAGCCCTTGTCGCGTCCGGTGCCAGGCGAGGCGGGTGCCGGTCCATCCGGCGGGCGGGTCGTCCGTGGCATGGTCCGGTTCGGGCCGGCCGGCGAGCTTTTCCATGCTGGTGTCGAGCGCGATGGCGACGCGGGCGAGGATCCCGGCCGCCATGTTCGCGGTGTCGCGTTCCCCGGAGTCGTATTGGCGCAGGCTCCGGTATGGCACGTTCGCGTGTTCGGCGAGCTGTGGGCAGCTCCATCCCCGTTCCGTGCGCATCCTCCGGATCACGGTGGTCCCGTCCTCCCCCGTTTGGGGCGTCTCTCCGGTGAGGCGGGCGGGGTTGATGCCGAGGGTCTTCGCCCATTGCCGGATCTGGTCGGGTTCGAGCGTGGTCAGCGGGGTTTCGCCTTTCTCGATCCGTTCGATGGTCGTCATATCGATGCCGGTGAGCCGTGCGAGGGTCTGTTCGAGGACGCTTTCCCGTTCCCTGATCGCGCGTAGTTCCGCCGCTCCGATGGGTATGGTCCTGCCGGTGCCGCTCATCTGTCGCCTCCTGTCAGGTAGATGTCGAACAGGGGTCCGGGTTCGACGAGGCCGGTGCGGGTGTCGATGGCCTGGATGGCCTCGAGGGTGCCGATCATGTTCCGTACTGCGGGTCTGCTGCGCGTGGAGAACGCGCCGTGCCCGTCGATGAGTTCGAGTCCCTGTTCGGTGACGCTGCGGCGGGTGGATCCGTGCAGGGCGGCGGCGAGCACGCCCGGTCTGACGCCGTGGCCGAGCTCGCGTTGGATGTTCGCGATGTACCGGCAGGCGATGCGGATCGATTCGCGGCCCATGGGCTCGCCCTGTCCCTCCCCCGTTTCCGGTGCCGTCCGCCGCCGGCGGTACGGGTTCGACGCCGGTTTTTTCACGATCTCCCTACCGTCAGCCTGGCAGTTGGAGCAGTTGGAGCAGTCGTCGCGTCTGGTGCCGGGCGGGTCGAACATGGCGAGGATGGTCCGGCGCAGGCATCGGCGGGTCTCGCAGTATGCGCTCATGGCGTCGAGTCGGGAGTCCATGAGCTGCGCGGCCCTGATGCGTGAGGGGTCGCCGGATTCCTCGGCGCGGCTTTTCGCCTCCCATGCGGCGTGGCGCAGCCATCGCCAGTCGCCGGGGCTCCAGTAGAGGACCGCGTCGGCAGGCTTGCCGTCCCGGCCGGCTCGGCCGGCCTCCTGCCAGTAGGCTTCGAGGCTTTTGCACGGCCCGTCGTTGAGGACCCATCTGACGTCGGGCTTGTCGACGCCCATGCCGAACGCGCTGGTGGCGCAGATGACGCGCGGATGGCCGGCGAGGAACCCGTCCTGCACCCGTTTCTTGTCCGCGTCCCTCATTTCGGCGTGGAACGCCATGGCGTCGATGCCTTCGGAACGCAGTGTCTCGGCGAGCCGTTCGCAGCCTTTCCGGTTCTCCTTGTAGATTATGCCGCTGCCCTTGTGCCGTTTCGCCCAGGCGATCATGGCCTCGAGGCGTTCGCCGGGCCTGGCGCGGACCACCGTGAGGCGCAGGTTCGGCCGGTCCGCGTCGGTCGTGACCGTCACGGGGTCGGCCAGGTGCAGGAGTTCGCGGATCTCCCCGGCCTGCGTCCGGCTTGCGGTGGCGGTCAGCGCCATGGTCACGGGGCGCGGGGACAGGGAGTCGATGAATTCGCCGATGCGCATGTAGCTGGGTCGGAAGTCCGATCCCCAGTGCAGCACGCAGTGCGCCTCGTCGACGGCGAGCAGGCTGATGCGGATGCGGTGGCTGAAGTCGGCGAAGTCGGGCGCGTGCAGGCGTTCGGGTGCGACGTAGAGGATGCGCAGTTCGCCGGACAGGGCGCGCCCGTACACCTCGGCGCGTTCCTTCTCGTCCAGGCCGGAGTCGATGAGCGCGGCGGGTATGCCGCGTGATCGCAGGTGCCGCACCTGGTCGCGCATGAGCGCCCTCAATGGTGTGACGACGAGGGTGAACGTGCCGGGCCTGGCGGCGGGGAGCTGGTAGCACACGGACTTGCCGCCGCCGGTGGGCATCACGGCCATGACGTCGCGGCCCGAGATGACCGCCCCGACGGCCTCCTCCTGGCCCGGGCGGAACGAGTCGAACCCGAAATAGCGCTTCAGCGCGGCCAGCATGTAATCCCCGTTCCCGACCATTCCGCTTCCCTTCTTTTCACCCATAAGTTTGATACCCTCAAGTATAGCATATTCATCGCCTTATGCTGGGGTGTCATTCCCGGCTATCGCCGTCCCCGCGCGCATTCCCGGGTGTATGGTGCGGAAGCGGGGTGGCATGGTGATCGGTCCGGACGGTTGTGGTTTCGACATGCGTTCGCCTTCGGAGATGGAGGCGGATGACGCGCGGCGTGAGGCGGATGAGGCGGCGCATGCGCCTCGTATGGCGGTCACGTCGCGTATCCGTCGGGTGGCGCAGCCGCCGGATGGGTATCTGCCGTTGTCCCTGTTCGACGAGGTTCGTCTGGCCGATCCGGTGCCGTTGTATGCGTTCGAGGACGTCCCGGCGGACGTGACGGGCCTCGCGGTGGATTACCTGTCCCGTGTGGCGCGGGGCGTGCCGGCGCGGGATGCGTTCCGGGTGCCGTTGGCGGGGGCGCGTCTGGTGGGCCGGTCTGCGGATGCGGAACGGCTGCTTGCCATGGTGGACGGGTTCTCCGACCGTTCGGTGCGGGCCGCGTGCCTGCTGTGCGGGTTCGACGCGGCGTCGCGTCGGGGCCCGGCGAGGTGGCGGGCGGGCAGGGTCGTCGATCCGGGGCCGGCCACGGTGTATAACGTGCGGCGCATGGTGGCGCGCACGTTGAGGTTCATGGACCGGGTGGGGCCGGTCGTGTGGGAGGGGTTCACGTTCGACGGCGGCTACACGGACCGGGTCACGTCCGGAGACGGGGACCTGCTCACCGCCGACGGCCTGTGGGATCTGAAGGTGAGCCGTTGGCCGCCGAACCCGACGTACACGCTGCAGCTGCTCGTCTATTGGCGGCTCGGCCTGCATTCCACGCATCCCGAGTATCTCGGGGTGCGGCGTCTGGGCCTGTACAACGCGCGGTCGGACACGATGTGGAGCGTTCCCGTGGCCCGGATCGGCGCCGATGCCGTGCGTGCGGTGGAGCGGGATGTGATCGGCTATGCGGACGGTCTTTGACGCGTGGCCGGCCGGTTCTATTCGCGGGGGTTCGTGGCCGGGAGTTCCGGCATGGGGCGGGCGAGTCTGGCGGCCGCGTCGGCGAGCAGCCGGCGGGCCTGGTCCACGGTGTGGGCGGCCTCGTGTTCGCGTCGGTCGGCGTCCGCGATCCTTGCCTTGGCCTTCGTGTCGATTCCCGCGGCCTTCTCCTCGGCTGTTTTGAGGATCCGGTCGGCTTCGGTGTTGGCGTCGGACAGGAGTTTCTGCGCCTGTTCGCGGCTTTCGCCGATTCTCCTGTCGGCTTCCTGGTCGATCCCCTGTTTGCGCCGCGTGGCCTGTTCGATCTGTTCGTCCGCTTTTTTCTTCGCTTCGGCGGTCAGGGTCCCGGCTTTGGCCCGCGCCTTGCCGAGGATGGTCCTGGCTTCCGTTTCGGCCTTGTCGAGGATGGTCCTGGCTTCCGTTTCGGCCTTGTCGAGGATGGCCTTGCGTTCGTGCCTTCGGTGTCTGTCATGATGGTTCCTTTCCTGTCGGCCGGTGCGTTTCGCATGGGTCACCCGCGCCGGCCGCGATAATCGGATCCACGTCATAGGTATACGTGAATATGCGTTTTTTTGATGATTCACGTATACTTATGTTCATGCGTAGGGAGTTGGCGATGAACCGCCTGAGGGATATGGACACGGGTTTCGGCGTGCACGTGTATCGCAAGCCGGATCTGGCGCTGGTTCTCGGGGAAACGGGACAAAGGCTCGACCGCACCTTGTCGAGCCTGGTAGCGGCGAACGTGCTGGTCCGCGCCGCGCGCGGCGTGTACGCGTTCGCCTGGTCGGCGCATCTCGGGGAGGCGACGCTGCATACCGTCGCACGCCGGCTGCGCCCCCGACAGCTGGTGTGGGAGAGCCTGGAGAGCGCGCTGAGCCGTTGGGGCGTGATCAGCCAGATCCCGGTGGATCGCGTCACGTTCATGACCACCGGCCGTGAGGGCTTGGCCGTGACCCCATATGGGACGATCGAGTTCACGCACTGCGCGCTCGACTGGTCGAGGATACTCCCCAACCTTGTGCCGCGTGACGGTGGGATGACGCCGCTCGCGTCGAAGCGTTGGGCGTATCGGGACCTGAAGGCCACAGGCCGTAACCTGGATCTCGTGGACATGGATGAATTGGAGAACGACGATGGATGGGAGTGACATGGCGTTCGACTACAAGGCGGTCGCGGCGGGCATCGCGCGTTCGGAAGGCATGGGTGCCCTGCTTCCCGTGGTGGAGAAGGAACTGCTGCATTACCGGATACTTTCCGCCATGCAGGACGGCGGCTTCTTCGGCCCGATCGTGTTCCAAGGAGGCACGAGCCTGCGTCTGTGCCACGGGTCCCCCCGTTACAGCGAGGACCTCGACTTCGCCGGCGGCACGGGTTTCGGCGTCGATGACCTTCGGGGGTTGGGCGAATGCGTCAGGTCCTCCCTCGCCGGCATGTCCCCGGACGTGCAGGTGAAGGTTCGCGAACCGGTCCGGGACGAGGGCTTGGTAAGGAGATGGCGCATATCCATCCGCACGGCGGCGCAACGTCGTGATCTGCCGAACCAGTCGATCAAGCTGGAGGTCGCATCGGTGCCGGCGCATGAGCCGCAGACGAGGCCGGTCAGGGTCAATTATCCCTCCGTGTCGGCGATCGCCGGGGACATCATCCTGGCGGTGGAAAGCCCCACCGAGATACTCGCGGACAAGCTTCTGTCGTTTGCATGCTCCTCCCATATCCGCCGTCGTGACCTGTGGGACATGTGCTGGCTGTCGTCCAGGGCCGACGTGGATGCGTCTCGGGCGTTCCGGATGGCCACGCTCAAGGCTGGGGAATACGGGGAGGTCGGAGAATGGGAGGCGTGCGCAGGCCGGCTGCGTGAGATCCCGTCGGTGTTGTCTTCGGACGCCTTTCTGGACGAGATGCGAAGGTTCCTGCCGGCCCGAATGCTCGTCGCCACCGTCGAATCCCTCTCCTGGCGCGAGTACGCCTCGCAGGCGGTCACCGGGCTGTATGATCCCTCCGGGCCCGCATGGGCGTCGCCGTATGGCTCGCCGGGTTTCGGGCGGCCGATGCCTGAGCCCGACCAGTCTTCCGCCGTTCCCATGTGGCGTGACGGGGGTCCCGCTCTTTCCTGAGGCGGCGTCCTCGCCCCATTCTCATCTCATCCGCAGCGCGCGCAGCATGGGGTTATGGTATGGTTCGGTGACTTCCATGAGGCGGGTCGGCCGCCCGTAGGGTCCGTAGGCGGTGATGGCGGGTTCGACCGGGCGGATGATGCCGGCGCGTTCGAGTTCGAGCAGCGGGTATGCGGCCGACGGGTCGGGGTTCGGGTAGAACCTGCCGTCCGGTGGGATGGCCCCGTCGGGTTCCCAGGAGACGTCCAGCTTCCCGCCGGGTCCGGTGACGGTCAGTCCCATGCCGCCGCCCTGGTGGCGGCCGGCGAGCAGGTGCCAGGTCTCGAGCGCGTCCGTATCCCCGCCGCGTCGGGGGTCGGCGTGCCAGGGTCTGCCGCGTGTGGCGAGCAGGTGGCGGCGTTCCCCGTCGAACCTCGCCGCATCCAGTCGCCTCCATGTCCACCGGTCGACCTCGAAGCGGATGCCGTGTCCCCTGATGAGGGGCGGCACGGCCCCGGTGACGGGGTTCATTTGCGGCCTCCGCGGATGATGTGTCTGACGCACATGGCGAGCAGGACGAGGTCGAGGGCGGCGGTGACGATCCACAGCCATCCCATTCGCGGCATGATCGCGCATTCGATGATCAGGAGGATGAGGATGGCGAGGCATGCGAGGGCGAGGAGGATGGCCTTGCGGCGTTCGTCGTCCATCATTCCCCTCCGTCCGTCTCGTCGGTCCAGTATTGGTCCTCGAACCAGTGGTCGAAGCGCATGTCGCCCGATCCGGTGGCGGGGTTCGAGGCGAGTGTGGCCTCGTCGGCCGCCGGGTCGTACAGGCGGTCTATGTCGAGGTCGCCGAGCCAGTCCTCGAGCCATGCCTCGAGTCCGCTGCCCTCCTCGTTGTCGTCGTCGGCGATGAGCCGGATGGCCCTGCTGATGAGGATCTCCTCGATGACGCTGTGGGCCGCATGGTTCGCGGTCGGGTCGGCGAGGCGGGCGCGCAGGCGTATTGCGGCGCCGAGCATGCGGTAGAGGAATTCGCGGTCGTACCGGTCGAGGTACCGGTCGGGCAGGAGGTCCGTGACGGGGTTCCCGTCGTCCTGGCCGAGGTGCGTGCCGCGGGGCATGCGGCCCAGACGTCTGGTCTCGATCCTCGTCATGGTCTCGATCATGGACAGGTTCTCGTCGAACAGCCTGCGCATGCGGGTGCCCGGCATGGGGTGGTCGCCGCCGGTGTCGTTGTTCATAGGTTCCTTCCGTACTTCGTGTATCTCGTGTATTCCCCGTGGCGGGTGCCGATGAGCGTGATCTGCGCGTCCACGATCCTTTTGCGCCGTTCGAGCTCCCGTATCCCCCGGTTCAGCCAGGCGGACAGTTCGACGCAGCCGACGGTGGCCGCGTCGCACCGGCGCAGGTCTCGGGCGACTCCCTGGACCGCGAGCTGGATCACGTCGCTGTTCTTGAACTGCGTGGCGGCCTGTTCGAGCCGGTCGACGGGATTCGGGCCCGCGCTCATCGGGCGGTCCCGTCCGCCAGGCCCAGTTCGAGCCGTCTGAGCCGTTCCTCGAGTGCGTTGATGCGCATGGTCTGGGCGAGCACCACGCTCATCGGCGCGGGTCTTCCCTCCCTGCCGGCGTCGCTCGCCGGGGCGTGCGGGCGCGTCGTCCCGGCGTCCGGCGGTTCGCGTTTCCACCGGGCGATGCACCGTTCGATGCGTTTGTTGCCGATGAGGCGCGGGTCGAGCCCCGCCTCGCGGAAGATCCTGACGGGGCTTTCGCCCCGCCGGTAGCGTTCGATGGCCTCGCGTTTGAACGAGTCCGTGTAGGTGATGCGCGTGCGGGTGACCCATGCCACGGCGTCCAGTCCGGACAGCAATGCCATCTCGGCGTCCGAGAAACCCGTCATGCCCATGGCGTCCCCGCCTCCGGTGCGGTCCCTCCCGGGATTCCGGACACTCGTCCGGCCGGTCTTTCCGTCCTGTGGTCCTGCATGTGCGGCTCCTTGCCTCTCCGGGGCCCTGCCTTGTGGCCCCTTCGCCCATGCCACCCGTGGCCCCTTCTATATCGGGGGATTCCTCCGCCGCGCAAGACCGATCTTCCTTCGTGTCCGCAGCCCCAAAACAAAATGTTGACAATGACAATAAACAACGTTATTGTTGTCACCGTCAGCAAAAATATTGCTGACGGCTGATAGTCGAAGGATTATCGCAGATAAAGGATAAAAGAACAGAGCCGCTCCTTGAGAAGCTCAAGGAACAGGGATGGCGCATCGAAGCCAAGAAGAAAGGCTGGATGTGCTACCCACCCGACAAGTCGAAGCCGGGCGTTCCCATACACAAGACACCTTCGGATGCCAGATGGTATGAGAATTGCTTGAAATACCTGAGACGCGGCGGGTTCCAAGAGTGAGCGGTCGCTAATCTTGCGGAGACGAAGTTTCCTAGGCTTGTCACCGCAAGATTAGCACACCCTCTGTTCCCCCATCAACCTTCGACCGCTAGGGCGGCTGGATGGCGTGCGCCCATGGAGGCATCTCCCGGCGCACGCCATGCAATACATCGGATAGGTGAAACATGACGAGAGCACGAGAATGGCAGGTTTCCCTTGACTTCAAGGCGAGACTCGACGAGGACGCGGCGTTCGACCTCATGGAAGCCCTCGGAAGATACGGGGCCTCGGTGGCGGTCGACCCCGGGCACACGGGCGGCGGACTGACCCTCGCCGTCGACGCCCCGGACGGGGAGACGGCGCTGGATAAGGCCCTTACGCTCCTTGAGAAGAACATGCCCGGCGCGACGGTGACCGGACTCGAGGCACGGGAGTGGGCCGACGCCGTGGCGCGGAACCGCGAGCCCCTATACCCGCCGGTGGTGGGCTACGCCGAGATCGCGCGCATGACCGGCGTCACCAGACAGAGGGCGTACGCGTTTCCCAGGATCGAATCCTTTCCCAAGCCGGTGATAGAGACCTCACAGGGCCCCCTCTATTCCGAGGATGCGGTTCGCGCATGGGCGCAGACCCGCGAGCTCAGACCCGGACGTCCGAAAGCGATGGAATAGGAAACGATGCGAGAGCCCCGCGGCCGCACGGCGCGGGGTTTATTTTTTACAAGGAGGAAGCGGCCGTTCCCCGATGGATTCGTCGGGAAGGGAATCGGCTGTCACCAGGTCCGGTCCGGTTGGATCACGGGCGGTGCGCTCCGGTCCCTGAGCCGGAATGATTGGGTCATTCGCGCATGGGCTCCCTCGAGCATCACGGTCCAGGTCGTCGGGGATACGGTCCTGAGCCCGATGCCGTTCTGGAACGCCAGGATGAGGTCGTTGCGGACCGGTGTCTGGCCCTTGTTCCGGTTCTCCACGGTGTAGCGCACCTCGAGCAGGTCCTTGCAGGTGGCGTATTCCACGTCCGTCAGGAGCAGCCCGTCATGCTCCCCGTATTCCAATGGACAGGGTGTGAATTCCGTGCCCCGTGGTACGTGCCATTCCCTCCATTCCAGATGGTCTTCCAGATGCATGCACAGCCAGGTGGCGAGGGATAGACCTCCCAGCACGATGATGGTCACGAATAGGATGACTTTCATAAAGGTTCCTCTTTTTAGGAGATTCGAGCGACATGAGCGAAAAAGACGGGAAGCGGGTTCTGAGTCCCGCGGAGAAGGCCGAGGCGGATTCCCCGACCAACAAGCAATGGCTCGATACCATCGGCGGCCCGACGGGAAGCCGCCGATGATTGTCCGATTCCGATGACCGTCGGCATTGTTTTATTGCCGATATCGGGCTGATGGCGGATAATCGGGATCATGAAGGATGGAATCAATCAATGCGGGGGTTCCGGCATCGAGTCCGTTGATCATTTCGACGGTGTCGGAATCGTCAGGATCAGACCAGTGGTCAATAAGGTGGAGATAAAGAGGGCCAAGCGTCTGATTGTCGAACAGATCCCTCATCTTGCCGATATAGAATTCCCAAAGCGGCCGGTCGAGGATGACGGCACGTTGAGGCCTCTTTTTATAGGGGCGTTCTCCAAGGACGGCCTCATAGGCGCCGCCTTCGTCACGCCAGGAATACAGGCAGCCCAGTCGTTCCTCGGGTATTTCTCCGCGTCGGCCGGAGCGTATCAGTGCGCGGAGCTTGTCAGGCGTACGGTCGCCGAAGTCGAGGGGATCGCAGTCGTCGACGAGTACAGGCGCAGGGGCGTCGCACTCGCCCTGAAAAGGTACATCGATGCCTGGGCCGCCGATCACGGCGCTTGTCTCGTATTGTCCGTGCCCACGAATGAGGCAGCGCGTGGCCTCAACGAGAAGTCCGGCCACCGCGTCCTGGAGCCCGATGTCCTTCTCATGCTTCAGGTCGTATATGCCGACGGCGGTCCCTGCTCCCTTCCCTTTGCTTTGGAACGTGGGCAGGAGGCAGGATACAGTTGCTGGGCATTCCTTCCAATCGCCAAACCTGGCGGGATGTCCGTCAGGGCGGGACAATGTCCTTCCGTCGCTTCCTCTCCTGGAGTATCCGGTGAGGAATACTTCGCCGTCAAGTGGGAGACCCGCGACGGTGACGGGAATTGGATCGCCACGACCAGCCGTTTGAGGGGCGTACGCGCCGACGTCATGGACTGATGCCATTCCATCAGGCCCCATGCCTGGCGCTTCGGCGTTCTCGTCTTCCTGATGATTCATTCCTCGTCCTTCCCCTGGCGAGCGGCCATGCATGGACTCATGGATTGGGCACGAGTCCGCGTGTTCGGGTGTCTTGGTTGAGCCCGTCATGTTGCCTGCTCCAGTTGCCAGTTGCCGGCGAAGCAGCTGCCGCCGTGCGAGGCGCGGTAGTCGTGGAGTTCCCTCGATCGTTCGCTCTCCCGGCGGGCTTGTTCGGCCTGGGCCTTGCGGCCGGCCCGGAGCGCGAGCTCGATGTAGCGTGAGGCCTGGCCGGGGTCCGGGTCGGGGTCGAGGCGCAGCCTGTCGGCGAGGGCGCGGATGGCGGTCGGCCCGTCGGCGTCGTCGCCGATGCGGTCGGCGAGCATGCGGCGCGCCCGGGTCTCGTAGGATTCCGGCTCCGCCGGCCGGCTCTCCCCCGTGTCGCTTCCGGCGGGTTGGCTGGCGTCGGCATGCTCCCGGCGTCGGCGTTCGAGGGTTCGCTGGTCGCAGGTCAGGTCGTCGCGCAGTTCGTCGAACAGGCGGGCGAAGCGGCGTCCCGTGTCGACGCGTTTGGCCTGGAACCCGTTGTCGAGCGCGTGGTCGAGGACCCGTTCCATGAGCCCGCTCGTGTCGGGTTCGCCGGCGGCGTCGAGCCGTTCGACGAGCCTGG
>OGYR01000945.1_pt1 | contig 12077 bp, 7 predicted proteins | sample 1576661 | NCBI WGS metagenome assembly OGYR01 (sample SAMEA3541490, study PRJEB24748) | human gut metagenome | biome: human gut; feature: human-associated habitat; material: faeces | place: China | collected 2012
GCAGATACGCCTATAATTTTTGAAAATTCATGTATAGAATAATATTTACTCAAAGCATCAACTCCTTTCAATAATATTTCACTCTAATATCTTATAAAACTCAACATTGGCTTATATGATTTTATAATTTATATTTAACTGTTAGCAACCTCCTACAAACATTATTGTCTTATCTTCAAAGTTCTCAGATACTCTTTTTGTTCCGGCGTGATCCGATAGCTTTCGATTGCCTTCTGGATTGTCTTATTATGTGTCCATACGTCCATCTTCTGTTCTTCTAGAAATGGAAGAACCTGATCATACTTTTTGGCAAGTGCTGTTGCGAAATACCATGCCCTGGCCATATTTACATAATACTCTTCTGAACGGATTGCGGCAACCTTCCCCGGATATTCTAACTTAAATTCTTCTTCCAGATAATAGCGCATCAGCATATTGATTCCAAATCGAATCGTATATATATGCTCTGATTCCAGCCATCGATCTATCTTTTTGATATAAGAATTCAGATGATTCTTCACTGTTCTGACTGCCAGAAGATCACAGGTTGCCCAATTATCTATATGGGGCAGAAAGCGCTCCAGTTCTTCTATACAGAGTTCATAATCTTTAATCTGCTCGATCAGAAGCCCATGCAGATTGTTCTCTTCATAATATTGATGTGGCAGGATCTTAAGAAACTGCTTCGCCTCTTCTGTCTTCCCGAATTTCTTTGCATAAGTTCGAAGTACAGGGACTCTCACTCCTATCACTGATTCTTTCTCTACTGTTGGCATCAGTTTTGCATGAAAATCTCGATATTTTAGATCCTGCATTGCAAAAAGGTCCTGCTGCACTTTTGGTATTACTTCTTTTGGAGTCATCTTTATTCACCTGCTTTCTGTTAATTTGCAGTATAACACACACTTTATGCCACTGCAAGTATATATAGAACAAATGTTCTTCTGTATTTTATTTCTTTTTTTTGCTATACTTATCTACGTATAAAGTTGCTGCTCACACCCACTATGAACAGTAACTAAAAATTCTCTGACTCTTTTGCTGTTACTGCTCACACTATATATTACCAGCAACACAGATTCGTCAGAGAATATAAGGGAGATAAAAATATGCTGACAGTAATGAAATTTGGCGGAAGCTCCGTGGCCGATTTGGAGCACATCCGCAACGTAGCAAACCGCTGTATCGCAAAGCAGCGCGAAGGCAGCCAGGTTGTTGTTGTCCTGTCTGCTATGGGAAAGACTACAGATAATCTGATCGCAACAGCAAAACAGATCACAGAGCAGCCTTCCCGCAGGGAATTAGATATGCTTCTCACAACCGGTGAACAGGTTTCTGTATCCTTAATGGCAATGACTCTGATTTCCATGGGCGTCAGTGCAGTGTCACTGAATGCATGGCAGGTTCCAATGCATACAACTTCAAATTATCAAAATGCACGATTCAAGAGAATTGATTCCGAGCGTATCCGTAAAGAGCTTGATGCGAACAAGATCGTCATCGTAACCGGATTCCAGGGAATCAATAAGTATGAAGATATCACAACTCTTGGCCGCGGCGGCTCTGACACAACAGCGGTTGCTCTTGCTGCTGAACTCCATGCCGATGTCTGTGAAATTTACACAGATGTAGACGGAGTATATACCGCCGATCCACGCGTTGTTCCAAACGCTCATAAAATGACGGAGATCACTTATGATGAGATGCTTGAGATGGCCTCTCTTGGTGCGAAAGTCCTTCACAGCAGATGTGTAGAAATTGCGAAAAAATACGGTGTAGAACTTCTGGTATGTTCTAGCTTAAACCACAATTCAGGAACAATTGTAAGGGAGAAAACGAAAATGGAAAAAATGTTAATCAGTGGTGTGGCAGCCGATAAAAATGTAGCCAAAATCCGTGTTGCCGGTCTCGGGAACGAGCCTAACAGCACATTCCGTCTTTTAAATCTTTTAGATAAGAATAAACTGAACATTGACGTCATGATCCAGTCTCTTGGTAAAGACGGTACAAAATCTGTATCCTTCACTGTTGCAAAATCGGACATGCTCCGTGTTTTGGATCTGTTAAATGAAAACAAAGACTATCTTGGCATTAAGAAACTGGATTCTGATGAAAATGTTGCCAAAGTTTCTGTCATTGGTGCCGGTATTCGCTCTCATTCAGGTGTTGCTGCGAAGATGTTCGGTGCACTCGCAAGTATTGATGTCAACACAGAGATGATTACTACATCTGAGATTCGTATCACAGCTCTGATTGATGAAGCTTATGCAGATCTCGCAGTACGTAAACTGCATGAGACTTTCTTTGATTGATTCTTTATACAGAATAATTGACCAGCTACATAATTAACTTCATCAATTGCAAACTATAAGAATGTAATGTGAAAAGTAAGACAAAATCAAGCGACAGTAAGGATTCATAACTCCCTGCTGCCGCTTGATTTTTATCTTATTTTTGTTCTGAATAATTACATTTGTTTTTTATTTTTCACTGCACATTATGCTTCTTCCTCTAACGGCGTTTTTCCGCGCAAACGTCTGTAATAGAATCTTCCTTTTCCAAGAAGAATCGTAAGATAACGAAGTACCGGCTCTGTTGCGATTGCAAATACAACAAAAAGCATAATACACTTTGTTGTCATTCCGGTAATCGCAAACAGCTGATTCAAATAAATACTACAGAATAATAATCCTGCGATACATCCGCCAAGAATCCCTGCACGAAGCTTATTCATCGGTGCACTGATCTTATAGAGGATCATAAATCCTACAATTGCCAAAAGCATCGTTGCTGCTGTTGAGATATCCTGCTCTCCTACTCCAAATGTTTTTCCGAAGATAACCAGTGCCCCAACCGCCAATGCATCTGTAAGTGCTGCCGGAAGTGCTTTTAGGAATACATTCGTCAGGAAATGTCCTTTAATGATATTCTTGTTCGGCTCAAGTGCAAGGAAGAACGCTGGAATACCGATTGTAAACATGCTGATCAGTGATACCTGTGATGGTTCCAGTGGATAAGTAAACATAAATACTACCGAGAAAAGACTCAGCAGGAAAGAGAATATATTCTTAACCAGGAACAGACTCGCCGAACGCTGGATATTATTGACTACTCTTCTTCCTTCTAATACAACCTGCGGCATACAAGAGAAATCTGACTCCAGAAGTACGATTTGAGAAGCCTGTGCTGCCGCATCACTTCCGGATGCCATTGCAATACTACAATCTGCATCTTTCAGCGCAAGCACATCATTCACTCCATCACCTGTCATTGCAACTGTTTTTCCGGCCTCTTTTAGTGCCTGAACAAACTGTCGTTTCTGGTTTGGAGTTACACGTCCAAACACTGTCTTCTCAAGAATCGCTTTCTTAATATCTTCTTCTGTCTCAAGACTTGATGCATCCACATAATTCTCAGCATTTTTAATACCTGCTGTTTTTGCAACTTTGGAAACTGTAACCGGATTATCTCCGGAAATAACTTTCACTTCAACTCCCTGCTCTGCAAAGTACTGGAATGTTTCTTTTGCCGCCTCACGGATTGGATTCGCAAGTAAGATATAGCCCAACGGTGTTACCGGCTCTGTCAATGCTTTTCCATCAATCTCCGCTGTATAAGTACCAAATACAAGAACACGGGCACCTGTAGATGCAAGCTCTGTGATTTTTTCCTTATGTTGCTCGTAATCATCCAGAAGTACAAATTCCGGCGCTCCAAGAACATATGTCTTATCTTCAAATGTAGCACTACTGTACTTTGTCGCAGATGAAAATCCTGTCTTTGAAATTGCTTTTGCGCCTGAAGAATGTGTAAAATATTCTTTCATTGCAGCCATTGTGATATTATCGTTTGTCATAGCTGAAACAAAATCTCCGACCATAAGACGAAGAGATCCCATCTTTTCCGTATCGTACTGCTCCGTTGGAATAAGTTCCTGTACTTTCATCGTATTTTCTGTGATTGTACCAGTCTTATCTACACAAAGTACATCAACACGCGCAAGTGTCTCAATACATTTCATATCATGAAGCAATACTTTCTGCTGTGCAAGCCGAATTGAACTGACAGCAAGTGCAACGCTTGCAAGAAGGTAAAGACCCTCCGGAATCATTCCGATCACAGCCGCTACCATTGACGTAACACTTGAATGGAATGATGCATTCTGGAATACCAGAGACTGTGCAACAAGTATGATTCCAATCGGAATGATTGCCACACCGACGCATTTAACCAATTTATCCAGCGAACGGATCATCTCTGACTGCTCGCCATTCTGCATTTCTTTTGCTTCCAGTGTAAGCTTTGAAATATAAGAATCTTCACCGACTTTATCAAGTCTTGCATGACATTGACCGGAAATAATAAAACTTCCTGACATCAGCTGATCTCCGGCATGTTTTGTAATCTCATCAGACTCGCCTGTCAGCAGAGATTCATTTACCTGTACTTCACCTGCACAAACCTGTGCATCCGCACATACCTGCGCGCCGGCTTTAAATATGACAATATCATCAACTACCAACTCTTCTGCATCAATCAACGATCTTTTACCATCTCGCACTACAGTCGCTTTCGGTGCATTTAGCATGGTCAGATTATCCAGCACTTTTTTGGCACGCACTTCCTGTATAATACCGATCAACGTATTTGCAATAATAACCGGAAGAAAGGTCAGATCTCGGAAGGATCCAACCAGACATAACAAAATAGCCAGAACAAGAAAGATTAAGTTAAAGTAAGTAAATACATTCTCATGTACAATCTCTTTCGTTGTCTTCGACGGAGGATCGACTGCCCTGTTTACCCAGCCATGAAGTCTGTGCTCCTGCACCTGCTGTGCTGTCAATCCGACTTTATAATCCGGATTGTAACGGGTTGTCGGTATCCGCTTCTCTATTTCTTCTTCAATCTCTGTTTTCTTGTTTCTGCTTCTTGCCATCTGTTACTTCCCTTCTGCTTCTTCCAACGTCTCTGTTCTCGTCAAAATCTGCATAAATTCTTCTCCTGTAATTGTTTCTTTCTCATACAGGTATTTTGCAAGCTCATGAAGTTTCTTCTGGTTTTTCTCCAAAAGATCCATCGCTGTATCATATCCGTGTTTTACGGTATCTACAACCATCTGATCAATATCTGCTGCTGTCTGCGGGGAACAACTTAAACTGCTGTCTCCTCCCAGATATGGATTGTTCTGTGTCTCAAGAGCAACCATACCAAACCGGTCACTCATTCCATAACGCGTGATCATTGCTCTTGCAAGCTTTGTTGCCTGCTCGATATCATTCGATGCGCCTGTTGTGATAGAATTAAAAATCAGTTTTTCTGCGCATCTTCCTCCGGTCAGTGTCGCGATCTTGTTGATCAGCTCTTCCTGTGTCATCAGATTCCGTTCTTCTGATTCTACCTGCATTGTATATCCCAAAGCACCTGATGTACGCGGAATGATCGTAATCTTTGTAACCGGTGCTGAATTCGTCTGTAATGCTGCTACCAACGCATGACCGATCTCATGATAAGAAACAATTAATTTTTCCTTGGAAGAAAGTACCTGATTCTTCTTCTGATATCCGGCGATAACAGTTTCAATACTTTCTTCAAGATCTGCCTGCGTTACATATTTACGGTTCTCTCTGACTGCGCGCAGTGCCGCTTCATTTACCATATTTGCAAGCTCTGCTCCTGATGCTCCTGATGCGGCTCTTGCGATTGCATTAAAGTCAATGTCATCTCCAAGTCTTACTTTCTTCGCGTGAACTTTCAGAATCTCCTCACGTCCTTTAAGATCCGGAAGTTCCACCGGAATACGGCGGTCAAATCTTCCCGGACGGAGAAGTGCCGGATCAAGACTGTCCGGTCGGTTCGTTGCGGCAAGGATCACAACACCCTTAGATGCATCGAATCCATCCATCTCTGTCAGTAACTGGTTCAATGTCTGCTCACGCTCATCATTTCCGCCATATCCTGCATTATCTCTCTTTTTACCGATTGTATCAATCTCATCAATAAATACAATACAAGGTGCTTTTTCATTCGCCTGTTTGAAAAGATCACGTACTTTAGAAGCTCCCATACCAACAAACATCTCTACAAATTCCGAACCGGAAATTGAGAAAAATGGTACATTCGCCTCTCCTGCAACTGCTTTTGCAAGCAAAGTTTTACCGGTTCCCGGAGGTCCTACAAGAAGTGCTCCTTTCGGACATACTGCACCGATCTCCGTATATTTCTGCGGGTTATGAAGGAAATCCACAATCTCTGTCAGCAGTTCCTTCGCTTCATCTTCTCCGGCTACGTCCTGGAAAGTGATTCCTGTTGTAGATTCCACATAAACCTTCGCATTGCTCTTTCCGAACTGCATGAATGGATTTCCGGCTGCTCCTCCACCCATCTTTTTCATCATCTTCTTTGCAAGCCACTGTCCTAATGCCCAGAAGATTAAAATTGGAAGAATCCATACAAGAAAGAAGTTAAGAAGCGGATTCATTTCCTGCTGTGCAACTCTTCCGAATTCACATCCCGCATCTTCCAGACGATTTACCAGATTTGGATCATCAAACGTTGTTGTCTCATAATATTTCGGTTCCTCGCTATTATCTGTAAAATAAATAGTGTCTCCATTCAACTCTACTTTTGATACTTCTTTTCCCTCGACCATAGTAAGAAAAGTTCCATAATCGACTTCTTTCACCTTATTCTTTCCTAGAATATTCGGAAAAAGAAATGTGTTAAGAAGCACGAGAATAATCAAAGCAATCAAATAGTAAAAGATTAATGGCTTCTTTGGTTTCTCGACTTTCTTCATACTGTTGTTCCTCCTATTTTTCTAATTTTGCACGAATTGCCTTTATCGTCTGTATAATCGGAAGATTCAATGCTGCAAGACCATACACAGTAAGTAACTGCGATAATGTCAGTGTCTGCACTTTAAAGATGTTATGCAGTCCAGGAACAGTCACAACAAGCGTGATCAGAATCATTCCAATTACAAAAGCACCGATCAGGTAAATGTTATTAAAGACTCTTTTTGTAAATACAACCGGACGATTTGATTTACAGTTAAACCCATGGAACAATCTTGAACAGCAAAGTGTTGCAAATGCCATTGTACTTGCAAGTAGTGCATTACCGTCTTTGTATCCAATTGTAAATGCAATCATGACCATGGTACAGATTGATAATCCTTCCAGTCCGATATTGATCAAAAAGTCTTTCGTTAAAATGGATTCATTTATCGGTCGTGGTTTTTCTTTCATCACATTTTTCGAATGTGGTTCCAATCCAAGAGCAATTGCCGGAAGACTGTCTGTCAGCAGATTAATGAACAACAGGTGAACCGGTGCAAACGGTACCGGAAGTGCCATCAGTGAAGCATAAAGCACTGCCAGGATTGCTCCAAAATTTCCCGAAAGCAGAAACTGAATGGATGCTTTAATATTGCGATATACATTTCTTCCATTCTCTACTGCTTTAATAATCGTCGCAAAATTGTCATCTGTCAAAACCATTGCTGCAGCGTCTTTTGACACTTCGCTTCCGGTAATTCCCATCGCCACTCCTATGTCTGCCTGTTTCAGTGCCGGAGCATCATTCACACCATCCCCGGTCATGGATACAATGTTTCCTTTCTCCTGCCATGCACGCACGATACGGATCTTGTGTTCAGGAGAAACTCTTGCATAAACAGATATCCCTTCAACAAAGTCTTTCAGTTCTTCATCAGACATTTTGTCAATCTCTGCACCCTCGCAGGCTTCGGATTCATTTTCAAGAATTCCAATTCTCTTTGCAATGGCAGCAGCTGTCACCTTATGATCTCCTGTAATCATGATCGGACGGATTCCTGCGCATTTGCACTCTTCTACAGCAGCTTTTGACTCTTCTCTCGGCGGATCCATCATTGCGATCAGTCCCAGGAATATCAAATGATCTTCATCCTCCAACGTAAGCTCCGTCTCATCTGATACTTCCTTATAAGCAAATGCCAGAACTCGTAATCCCTCTCTTGAGTATTTCTGATTCTGCTCTTCGATCACTCTTCTTGTCTCTTCTGTGATCTCATAAGTCTCCCCTTTCATCTCAATCCAGTCTGTCCGATCCAAAAGAACATCGACTGCTCCCTTAACAATCATCGTTGGTACTCCGTTTAATGAATGCTTTGTTGCCATCATCTTACGATCGCTATCAAATGGATTCTCACTTTCTCTTGGATACTTTACTCTGACTTCTTCCGGGTCAAGACCAAGACTGCTTCCTAAATTAATCAATGCTGTCTCTGTCGGGTCTCCAATCTCTACGCCGTCAATATTCGTAGAGTCATTACAAAGAATACTGCTGATAAGGAGTCTGCTCTGAGACGGATTCTGGAGATCGATCTTGTCTGAGGAAACGCTCTGGCCATCTACATAATAATGTTCTACTGTCATCTTATTCTGTGTCAGGGTTCCGGTTTTATCTGAACAGATAATGGATACACTTCCCAATCCTTCCACTGCCTGCAGCTTTCGAACAATTGCATGCTCTTTCGCCATTTTCTGCGTTCCAAAAGAAAGAACAATTGTAACGATTGAACTCAATGCTTCCGGAATTGCTGCAACGGCAAGCGCAACTGCAAAAAGAAAGGCATTTCCAATATTCTCACCACGGAAAACACTGATTCCAAACAAAATCGCACAGAATACAAGAATTAAAATGGATAATTTCTGTCCAAACTGATCCAGGTTTACCTGCAATGGAGTCTTCTTCTCAGATGTCGTCTTCAGAAGACTTGCAATTTTACCAACTTCTGTATTCATTCCAATCTCTGTAACTACAAAAGAACCTCTTCCATACGTGAGAAAGCTTCCGGAATATACCATATTAATACGGTCTCCAAGAGGAACTTCGTCCTGTTCAATCACATCTGTCGTCTTCTCGACACCAAGACTCTCTCCCGTCAATGCACTTTCGTCAACCTTCATGCTTGCACATTCCAGAATACGTCCATCTGCAGGAATATAGTCTCCCGCCTCTAACATAATAATGTCTCCAACAGTAACTTCTGCAGACGGAATCGGGACAACCACTCCATCACGAAGAACTTTTGCTTCCGGACCGGATAATTTCTTCAAACTTGCCAGAGATGCCTCTGCCTTTACTGTCTGCACAGTTCCCAGAATTGCATTCATTGTGATCACGATAACAATAACAGCTGCGCTCTCAATATCTCCCATAAATCCCGACGCGATTGCTGCTATAATAAGGATGATCACCAGAAAATCTTTATATTGCTCCAGAAAAATCTGAACTGTTGTCTTCTTTTTTCCTTCCGTCAGTTCATTCGGTCCGTATTTCTTTTGATTTTCACTGACCTGTTCTTTTGTTAATGGTTCTTCCGAGCCATTCACTTCTCTTAAAACTTCTTCTCCCGATAATTGATAATATGGTTTCACTGCCATTCCTCCTAACTGGTTATTGGTTACTGTTCACACGATGTGCGACCCATAATCCTGATTCATCTGCAGTGCGAATAAAAAAAGAGACAATTATTGCACCGCTTCTTACATGCAATAAAAGTCTCACTATTTCATCACGATCCGGATGGACTTCTTCCATCGTATTGACGGCTCGCAAACGCTACTCAAAGCGCCAGTTACTCCCTTTTATTTAAATAAACTATACTCATTTTTCCTGATAATGTCAATAAACTTTATTTTCTTTTTAGGAAATATTTTCAGGATTTTAACATTAAAAAGGATACCTTACAGATATTCTATCCATAAGGTATCCTTTCTATTCTATCGATCAATGAAAATCTCAATCTATTTTCTTAATCTTAAACGATTCCCTGAGCTGTCATAGCATCTACAACCTTCTCAAATCCGGCAATGTTAGCACCTACAACGTAGTTGCCCTTGAATCCGTATCTCTCAGCTGCATCAACCATGTTGTGGCAGATGTTAACCATGATGTTTTTAAGTTTAGCATCTACTTCTTCGAATGTCCAGCTCAGACGCTCGCTGTTCTGAGACATCTCAAGTGCAGATGTTGCAACACCACCAGCGTTTGCTGCTTTACCTGGTGCAAAGATAACACCATTCTCCTGCAGGTACTGTGTAGCTTCGAGAGTTGTAGGCATGTTAGCACCCTCACATACTGCGATACATCCGTTAGCAACAAGTGCCTTTGCATCTTCAAGATGAAGCTCATTCTGTGTAGCACATGGAAGAGCAATGTCAACTTTAACATTCCATACTCCTCTTCCTTCATGGTACTCTGAATTCGGACGGTACTTCTTGTACTCTGTAAGTCTTGCACGGTTAACTTCTTTGATTTCTTTAAGAGCTGCAACATCGATTCCTTCCGGATCATATACCCATCCTGTAGAATCACTTACTGTAACAACTTTAGCTCCGAGTTCCTGTGCTTTCTCAGTTGCGTAAATTGCAACGTTACCTGAACCGGAAACTGCAACTGTCTTACCTGCAAGTTCAATACCGTTGAGTTTCAGAAGTTCATCTGTCAGATACAGAAGACCATATCCTGTAGCCTCTGTACGAGCAAGAGATCCACCATAGGAAAGTCCTTTTCCTGTAAGAACTCCTTCATATACTCCACGGATTCTCTTGTACTGTCCGAACATATATCCGATCTCTCTTGCGCCTGTACCAATATCTCCTGCTGGAACATCAGTATCAGCACCAATATATTTGCAAAGTTCTGTCATAAAGCTCTGGCAGAATGCCATAACTTCTCTGTCAGATTTGCCCTTAGGATCGAAGTTGGAACCACCTTTACCGCCACCGATCGGGAGACCTGTAAGGGAGTTCTTGAAAACCTGCTCGAAGCCGAGAAATTTAAGAATGCTCTGGTTTACTGTCGGATGGAAACGAAGACCACCTTTGTATGGTCCGATCGCACTGTTGAACTGTACACGGTATCCTTTGTTTACCTGTACTTTGCCGTTGTCATCTACCCACGGAACACGGAAAGAAATGATTCTTTCAGGCTCTACCAGACGTTCCAGAACGGAAAGACTGCGGTATTTTTCTTCATTTTTGTCGATAACAACTTTCAGAGAATCCAGTACTTCTTTGACTGCCTGATGGAATTCTGGTTCGCCAGGATTCTGTGCAACGACTCTTTCATAAACTTCTTCTGTGTAAGACATGTTGATTTCCTCCTCATTCGTTATATGAATTATGTCCATCTGTCTAAGACATTTGCCCAGGGACTATTATACACAAAAGTGGTAAAGTTGAAAAGGGTATCATAAAAATTTTTTTCAAAAAATTTATTAAGACATACTAAAAAATAATTTATATGATTTTATGATACGAGTTGTGGAGAATTTTACCTTGCGAAATTGGGCGGAATGTGAGATTATAGTACAATACGAGTTACTGAATATAGGATTCCAGTGACCGATATGAATAAAAAATTCACGGAGAGGAGTGAAAAAATGAGAACATTTGACAAATCAACAAAGCTCGATAATGTACTGTATGATGTGAGAGGACCGGTGGTTGATGAGGCGGCCAGAATGGAAGAGGAAGGCAAAGAAATTCTGAAACTGAATATCGGAAACCCGTATCCGTTCGGATTCTCAGCTCCTCAGGAAGTGATTCTGGATATGCTGAGCAATATCCGTACATCTCAGGGATATTCCGATTCCAAAGGAATCTTTTCCGCAAGAAAGGCCATTATGCAGTATGCCCAGCTTCGAGGAATTCCCGGGGTTACCATGAGTGATATTTATACAGGTAATGGCAATAAATATCACGAACAGCACAGCAATGATCAGGGTGAACCGGGAAAATCCGACCCGCTCTTCTCCTCCGCCCAGGGCATTGACACAAAGCATGGTGATCACGGGGATGATGGCAGAGCCGACACCGGCGCAGGAACGTCCCAACGTTGACAATCCTTCACGCTCTTTTCCGCTGTGAGTAAATGCCGGTATCATGGACCAGAAGGGAATATCCATCATGGTATAGGTCACACCCCAGAGAATATAGGTAACCGCCGCATAAGCCACCAGCCCGCTGCCATCCAGCGCAGGAGGCGCTGAGAACATCAGAAACAGAACAACAGCATTGGTCACG
>OGYR01000947.1_pt1 | contig 12012 bp, 10 predicted proteins | sample 1576661 | NCBI WGS metagenome assembly OGYR01 (sample SAMEA3541490, study PRJEB24748) | human gut metagenome | biome: human gut; feature: human-associated habitat; material: faeces | place: China | collected 2012
TTTTGAACATGTACTTTTACATGAATTACAATCATGATTACAATTAGCCATACTACTCTCTCCTTTAACCTCTATACATTATAACCTAAAATCAAAAAATAAAAAAACAATATGATTGACTTTATATTAAAAACTCTTAATAATTAAATCTATGGAGGAAATTTATGAAAAATTTAACTACAGGTCATTCTTTAAAACTTATCTTTTTCTTTGCTTTACCTTTAATGTTCGGTAATCTTTTACAACAACTTTATATCATGGTAGATACCATGATTGTAGGGCGTTTTGTAGGTGTTGATGCATTAGCTTCTATTGGTGGGGCAGATTGGATCAACTGGGCTATTTTAGGACTTTTAATGGGCTTTACACAAGGATTTTCAATTCGTGTATCTAATTGTTTAGGGGCTAATGATGAAAAAGGAATGGAAAAATCAATTGCGATGTCCTATCTTTCATGTTTTGTAATAGCAATTTTAGTTATCATTTTTTCACAAATAATTATCGAACCTTTATTAAAACTATTAAATACACCAAGTCATACAATTCAAGGATCTATTACCTATTTAAGAATCATGTCTGGTGGAGCTTTAATTGTAATCTTTTATAATTGTTTTTCAAGTATTTTAAGAGCTATAGGAGATAGTCGTACACCGCTTATTGCAATGGTCATTGCTGCTTGTTTAAACGTTATACTCGATTTATTATTTGTTTGTATCTTTCATCAAGGAATTGCTGGTGCAGCAATAGCAACATTGATTTCACAATTATTTGCAGCTACTTTTTGTTATTTTAAATTAAGAAAAGAATTACCCTTTAAAATTAAAAAAGAAACTTTTCAAATAGATCAAAAACTTATTTATCAACTCATTAAATTAGGTTTACCATTAGCTTTTCAAAACTTGATTATTGCTTTTGGTGGAATTGTTTTACAATCTGTAGTTAATGACTTTGGTTTCTTATTTATTGCTGGTTATACAGCAACAAATAAACTCTATGGAATATTAGAAGTTGTTGCTATATCCTTTGGTTATGCAATTACAACCTTTGTTTCACAAAACTATGGAGCTAAAAAATATCAAAGAATGAAATCCGGTGTTTTTCAAGCAAATATTTTATCTGTTTTTATTTCCATTGTTATTATGATCGTTATTCTATTCTTTGGTAAAAAAATATTATTACTTTTTATATCTACGACACCAAAACAAACACAAATTGTTTTAAAATATGCTTATGATTATTTATTTACAATGGCTGTTTGTTTACCAGTTTTATATATGTTATATTCTTATAGAAGTGCTCTTCAAGGGATGGAAAATACGATTATTCCAATGGTATCAGGAATTGTTGAGTTAATTATGAGAGTATCAGCAGCACTTATTTTACCGCATTATATGGGTGTTTATGGAATATATTTAGCAGAGGTTCTTGCTTGGATTGCTGCTGCAATCATGCTTTATATTTTTTATCATATAGATTTACATCAATTAGATAAAGGAGTTATGTAATATGGGTTGGCTTATTTTTATGTGGTTTGTCATTTTAATTGTAATGCTTATTCTTTATTTTATCATGATTGCATTTAAGGTAAGTAAGTTATATCATGATATAGAAAAAAGACAAAATGATGATTTTGAAAATATATCAAAGTTTAAAGAAAGGATGATGAAATAATGTTAGGAACATTATATGTTGTTATATCAAGTTCAAAAGAAGAAGATTATCAAAAAGTAAAAGAGGAATTATTAGAAATCTATCCTGATTTTTCAGTATCTCCTTACAAAGAATCACAAATGGAAAAAGATGCTGTTGAATTCTTTGCGACTTGTCAAATAACAAAAGAAAAAGCACAAGAAGTTTTAGGTCAATTAAATAATGATTGGGATGGAGAAGTAGATGATTGTATTGCTTATGGATTTAATACAAAAATGTTTGATTCTCTTGTCTATCATTTAAATTTTCAATTATACGATTAAAATGGATGCCATGGCATCCATTTTAATTTGTATAAATTCCTGAAACAGTAAGCGTACTAGTACCTACAGGAATAGCTAAATTAGGAATTGTAAGTGTTGTTCCAGTAACATAAGTTGTTGGATCATAGATAATAGGTGTAGGTGAATCAGGTGTTGTTAGAGAAATACTATTAATTGTATATCCTGTTGGGAAAACATCACTAAATGAAACATTTGTTGCAGTTTCATTACCATTATTGATAATTTGGAAAGTATAAACAAGTGTGTCTCCACTATAAATACTAGCTTTATTTGCTGATTTGGTAATATCTAATGATACATAATTTGCTAGTGTGACAGTTGCACTAGGATTTGGTGTGACAGCAACGATAGGACCAGTGGTTGATCCACCATTGGCTGTAATTGTTTGTGTATTTGTAAGCACATCTGGTCTTGTTGTAGGTGTCGTTGTTTCAAAAATAATAAGCACATTATCATTAGGATTTATTACATTATCAATGGTAAAAATAACTGTATTATTTGTTATTTGTACGTTTACTTCAATCGGTGTACCATTTAAATAACCTTCTACACTATTATCAATATATTGAGTGAGTCCTTTAGCTAAATCATCGACAACTGTTAAATTATAAAGTGAAGCACTTCCTGTATTTTCTACTCTTGTTACATAAGTGATTGTTTGATTAGGGGTATAAGTATCAAGAAGTGCTTCTTTAGTAGCAGTTAAGTCATAGAGACTTAATATTTGAGTTGTTACTGTATTTGAATTAGTTGTCATATTGTTGTAAAGCAAAGTGGCTTGATTGGCTATATTGTCCATAAATAACCTCCTTTCATTGTACTATATGAGGAATTAAAAAAAGATGTATGGACAAAAGGGCATAGAATAATTATTATTTTTGTGATAGAATTTCAAGTAATTTAAGGAATCGAGGAAAGATATGGATAAGAAAAAAAGGTTATCGGATGATATTGCTGAGATGCTCCTTTCGATGATCGTCGTTGAAAAGAAATATTTACCAGGAGATAAACTTCCTAATGAGATTGAATTATCTAAAGAATTAGGAGTTAGTCGTATTACATTAAGAGAAGCGATACGTATTTTAGTAACACGACATGTTTTAGAAATTAAAAGAGGGAAAGGAACTTTTGTTAGAGAAGATTATGATGTTCAAAGTTATGAAAAGTTCAATATACTTCCAGAAGTTAAAATGGGGGCAGATGATCTTTATGAAATTCGTTTGATTTTTGAACCAGAAATTGCTTATTATGCAACCCTTCGTGCAACAGATAAAGAATTAGAAAGAATTAATGCTTTAAAAAACGAAATTGAAGAATGTATTACAAATAAAAAAAGTTATGCAAAACAAGAAATGTTATTTCACTGTTCTATTGCTCAAGCAACTCATAATGAATTTATGTCTAGGTTAGAACCAGTACTTCAAGAATCTATTCAAAAAGGGGTATTTCTTTATGAATATGAACATGTTTCTAATCAAAATATTATTTCAGATAATAAAACGATTATGGAGTTTATGAATGCAAGAAACGCTGAAGGAGCTAAAAGTGCTATGCGTATTCACATCTTGAGGGCAATCAATCAATTAAAGTTAGAAAAGAAATAATTGATGATTGTTAAAAAAATATTTAAAGAGAGCAGACAACGCTATTGACATAAGACAACGTTAGACGTATAATGGGTAACGAAAAAGGAAATCGAGTAATAAAAATTAAGGGGGATATTAAAAATGGCAAAAATTTTTTATGAATCAGATTGTGACTTATCATTATTAGATGGGAAAACAGTAGCCATCATCGGATATGGTTCACAAGGACATGCACATGCATTAAACTTAAAAGAATCAGGAGTAAAAGTTATCGTAGGATTATATGAAGGATCAAAATCATGGAAAAGAGCTGAAGAACAAGGATTAGAAGTTTATACTTCAGCAGAAGCTGCTAAAAAAGCAGATATTATCATGATCTTAATCAACGATGAATTACAAGCAAAACTTTATAAAGAATCAATTGAACCAAACTTAGAAGAAGGAAACATGCTCATGTTTGCTCATGGATTCAATATTCATTTCAACCAAATCGTACCACCAAAAAATGTTGATGTAACAATGATTGCACCAAAAGCACCAGGACATACAGTAAGAAGTGAATATCAAGCAGGAAAAGGAACACCATGTCTAGTAGCCGTAGAACAAGACTACACAGGAAAAGCACAAGACATCGCCTTAGCATACTCACTAGCAATTGGAGGAGCAAGAGCAGGTGTACTAGAAACAACATTCAGAACAGAAACAGAAACAGACTTATTTGGAGAACAAGCAGTCTTATGTGGTGGAGTATGTGCTTTAATGCAAGCAGGATTTGAAACATTAGTAGAAGCAGGATATGATCCAAGAAATGCATACTTTGAATGTATCCATGAAATGAAATTGATCGTAGACTTAATCTATCAATCAGGATTTGAAGGAATGAGATATTCAATTTCAAATACAGCAGAATATGGAGATTATATTACAGGACCAAAGATCATTACAGAAGATACAAAGAAAGCAATGAAACAAATCTTAAAAGATATCCAAGATGGAACATTCGCAAAAGACTTCTTATTAGACATGTCAGCGGCTGGAGGACAAGCACATTTCAAAGCAATGAGAAAATTAGCTGCAGAACATGAATCAGAAAAAGTCGGAAAAGAAATCAGAAAACTTTATTCTTGGTCTGATGAAGATAAATTAATCAATAACTAATCAACACACTTTAGTGTGTTGTCATTGGAAAGTCATGACTTTCTAATGACAACCTACTAAGGTTAAAAATGAAGGGGGAATTTAAAAAATGGCAATGACAATGACACAAAAGATCTTAGCAAAACATGCGGGATTAGATCATGTTGAAGCGGGACAATTAATTGAAGCAAAATTGGATGTTGTAATGGCAAATGATATTACAGGGCCAATGGCATTACCAATTTTTGATAAAATGGCAGATAAAGTCTTTGATAAAGATAAAGTGGTTTTAGTGCCAGATCACTTTACACCAAATAAAGATATTAAATCTGCAGAAAATTCAAAAGCAATTTTGGATTTTACAAACAAACAATGTTTAACACATCGTATGGAACAAGGTAAATGTGGTGTAGAACATGCTATCTTACCAGAAAAAGGAATCGTTGTGGCTGGTGAATGTATTATTGGGGCAGACAGTCATACATGTACTTATGGGGCATTAGGAGCTTTTTCTACAGGTGTAGGAACAACAGATATCGCCACTGGAATGGCAACTGGGGAATTATGGTTTAAAGTACCAAGTGCAATTAAATTTGTGATTACTGGTAAACCAAGTGAATATGTTAGTGGGAAAGATGTTATTTTACATATTATTGATAAAATTGGTGTTGATGGCGCTTTATACAAATCAATGGAATTTGTGGGAGATGGTATTCAATATTTAACAATGGATGATCGTTTTACAATTTGTAATATGGCAATTGAAGCAGGGGCTAAAAATGGTATTTTCCCTGTTGATGATCAAACAATTGCTTACATTGAAAAACATTCTAAAAAAACTTATGAAGTTTTTGAAGCAGATGATGATGCTGTTTATGAACAAGTGATTGATATTAACTTAAGTGAAGTTAGACCAACAGTAGCATTTCCTCATTTACCAGGAAATGGTCATACAATTGATGAAATTGAAGAAATGGATAAAATCTATATTGATCAAGTTGTTATTGGATCATGTACAAATGGACGTTTATCTGATTTAGAAAAGGCAGCTGCTATCTTAAAAGGTAAAAAAGTAGCAAATAATGTACGTGTAATGGTTGTACCAGCAACACAAAAAATCTTCTTACAATGTATTCAAAAAGGCTTAGCTGAAATCTTTGTAGAAGCTGGATGTGCATTCAATACACCAAGTTGTGGACCATGTATGGGTGGTCATATGGGTGTTATGGCTAAAGGTGAAAAATGTGTTTCAACAACAAATCGTAACTTCGTAGGACGTATGGGAGATACAGAAGCACTTATTTATTTAGCTTCTCCACAAGTTGCTGCAGCAAGTGCGATTGCTGGATATATCGCAAATCCTGAAAAGGTAGGTAAAGAATAATGAAAATTTATAAATATAAAGATAATGTAGATACAGATGTAATTATTCCTGCACGTTATTTAAATTCATTTGATGCAAAAGAACTTGCAAGTCATGCAATGGCAGATATTGATCCTACTTTTGCTTCAACTGTAGAAAAGGGAGACATTATTGTTGCAGGTCAAAACTTTGGTTGTGGTTCTTCAAGAGAACATGCACCTCTTTGTTTAAAAACTGCTGGAATTAAATGTGTTATTGCGAAAAGCTTTGCACGTATTTTCTATCGTAATTCTATTAATATTGGATTCCCAATTATGGAATGTGAAGAAGCAGCTGATAAAATTGAAAAAGGTGACGAAGTAGAAGTTGATTTTTCAACAGGTGTGATTACAAATAAAACAAAAAATGAAACTTACCAAAGTCAACCATTCCCAGAATTCTTACAAAAAATGATTGATGCTGATGGTTTAGTAAATTATGTAAATTCTAAAAAATAGGGGATAAAAAATGGAAAAGAATATAGCGGTTATTAAAGGTGATGGAATCGGGCCTGAAATCGTTACAGAAGCGATGAAAGTTTTAGATGCTGTTGCAAAAAAATATAATCATAAATTTAATTATACAGAAATCTTAATGGGTGGTTGTTCAATCGATGCTTATGGTGTACCATTAAGTGATGAAGCTTTAAAAATTGCTAAAAAAAGTGATAGTGTTTTATTAGGGGCTATTGGTGGAAATACGACAACTTCGCCATGGTATAAATTAGAACCATCATTAAGACCAGAAGCAGGTTTATTAAAAATTAGAAAAGAATTAGGATTATTCGCAAATTTACGTCCTGCTTACTTATATGATGAATTAAAAGGGGCTTGTCCACTTAAAGAAGAATTAACTGAAGGTGGATTTGATATGATGATCATGCGTGAACTTACAGGTGGTCTTTATTTCGGTGAACGTTCTACTGAAAAAGAAGGAGATCAAATGGTTGCTCATGATTCAATGAGTTATAGTGAAGTTGAAATTCGTCGTATTGCTAAACGTGGATTTGACATTGCGATGAAAAGAAATAAAAAAGTAACAAGCGTGGATAAAGCAAATGTTTTAGATACTTCTCGTTTATGGCGTAAAGTTGTTGAAGAAGTTGCTACAGAATATCCTGAAGTTACTTTAGAACATATGTTAGTAGATAACTGTGCAATGCAACTTGTAAGAGATCCAAAACAATTTGATGTCATTTTAACTGAAAATATGTTTGGTGATATTTTATCAGATGAAGCAAGTATGGTTACTGGTTCTATTGGAATGTTATCAAGTGCTTCTTTAAGAGAAGATAGTTTTGGTATGTATGAACCAAGTCATGGTAGTGCACCAGATATTGCTGGGCAAAATATTGCTAATCCAATTGCCACAATCTTATCAGCAGCAATGATGCTTCGTTATTCTTTTGATTTAGATCAAGAAGCAAAAGATGTTGAAGATGCTATTGAAAAAGTATTAAAAGAAGGATATCGTACAACAGATATCATGTCTGAAGGTAAAATATTAGTAGGGACTCGTGAAATGGGAGACCTTATTGTAAGTCATTTATAGGAGGATATAGGGATGAAAAGTGATTTTGTAAAAAAAGGAACTGAAAGAGCTCCTCATCGATCATTATTTAATGCCGCTGGATATACAGATGAAGAATTAGAAAGACCATTAATTGGGGTTGTCAATTCTTTCAATGAAATCGTTCCAGGACATATGAACTTAGATAAAATTTGTGAAGCTGTAAAAAAAGGAATCTATCTTGCTGGTGGGGTACCAGTAGAAATTCCGGCAATCGCTGTATGTGATGGTATTGCCATGAACCACACAGGAATGAAATATTCACTTGTAACACGTGAATTAATTGCTGATAGTACAGAAGCAATGGCTGAAGCACATCAATTTGATGGTTTAGTTATGATTCCTAACTGTGATAAAAACGTGCCAGGATTATTAATGGCAGCTGCCAGAGTCAATGTTCCAACAATCTTTGTTTCTGGTGGACCGATGTTAGCTGGTCGTAAAATGGATGGTAAAAGAACTTGTTTATCTTCATTATTTGAAGCTGTAGGACAATTCAATGCGGGAAATATGACAGAAGATAAACTTCATGAATTTGAACAAAAAGCTTGTCCAACTTGCGGTTCATGTTCAGGTATGTATACAGCAAACTCTATGAACTGTTTAACTGAAGTTTTAGGTATGGCACTTCGTGGAAACGGAACTATTCCAGCTGTTTATTCAGAAAGAATTAGACTTGCTAAACATGCAGGTATGCAAATTTTTGAATTAATTAAAAAAGATATTCGTCCTCGTGATATTATGACTGAAAAAGCATTTACCAATGCTTTAACAATGGATATGGCACTTGGATGTTCTACTAACTCAATGCTTCATTTACCAGCTATTGCTCATGAAGCAGGAGTTACTTTAAATCTTGAAATTGCGAATGAAATTTCTAAGAAGACACCTAACTTATGTCACTTAGCTCCAGCGGGTGATACATTTATGGAAGATTTAAATGAAGCAGGTGGAATTTATGCAGTAATGAATGAAATTAATAAATTAGGTTTATTATCAACTGATTTATTAACTGTTACTGGAAAAACTGTGGCTGAAAATATTGAAGGATGCGTCAACTTAGATCCTGAAATCATTCGTCCGGTGGAAAATCCATATTCACCTTATGGTGGTATCGCTGTTTTAAAAGGTAATATTTGTCCAAATGGTGCGGTTGTAAAGCAATCAGCGGTTGCTAAAGAAATGATGGTACATACAGGACCAGCGCGTGTGTTTGATTGTGAAGATGATGCCATTGTTGCTATTCGTGAAGGAAAAATTGTTAAAGGTGATGTTGTTGTTATTCGTTATGAAGGACCTAAAGGAGGACCTGGAATGCGTGAAATGTTATCACCAACTTCAGAAATCGCTGGTATGGGCTTAGATAAAGATGTTGCTTTAATCACAGATGGTCGTTTCTCTGGAGCTACTCGTGGAGCTTCTATTGGACACGTGGCACCTGAAGCTGCTTTAGGTGGACCAATTGCTTTCATTGAAGAAGGAGATATTATTGATATTGATATTTTAAATCATTCAATGAATGTTCGTGTAAGTGATGAAGAAATGGCTGCAAGAAAAGCTAAATGGCAACCAAGAGAACCTCGTATTAAAAAAGGTTACTTAGTAAGATATGCTTCTTTAGTAACATCTGCAGATAAAGGTGCGGTATTACAAGCACCAGAAGAAAAAAAATAAAAGGAGGAAAAACAAAATGATGTTAACTGGTTCAGAAATTATATGTGAATGTTTAATTGAACAAGGTGTCGATACAGTGTTTGGTTATCCGGGAGGAACTATTCTTAACGTCTATGATGCACTTTATCGTTATCAAGATAAAATCAATCACGTTTTGACTTCTCATGAACAAGGTGCTTCTCATGCCGCTGATGGTTATGCAAGAGCAACAGGAAAAGTTGGTGTTTGTATGGCTACTTCAGGACCAGGGGCAACAAACCTTGTTACTGGAATTGCGACGGCTTATATGGATTCAACACCACTTGTTGCTATTACTGCAAATGTTGGTGTTGAAATCTTAGGACGTGACAGTTTCCAAGAAATTGATATTACTGGTGTGACAATGCCGATTACAAAACATAATTTTATCGTTAAAGATATCAAAGATTTAGTGCCTGCAATTCGTAAAGCATTCTATATTGCAAAAGAAGGTAGACCAGGACCTGTCTTAGTAGACGTTACTAAAAACGTTACTGCAGAAAAGATGGAATTTGAATCACTTCAACCAAAAGCTATTGAACCTAAAATTGAAACATATACTGTTGAAGATTTAGATCAAGCAATTGAAATGATCAAAGAAAGTGAAAAACCATTTATTTTTGCTGGTGGTGGTGTTATTTCATCTGGTGCAAGTCAAGAATTAAAAGAATTTGCTGAAAAAATTGATGCACCTGTTTGTGAAACATTAATGGGTAAAGGGGCTTTTGATAATACAAGACCTCGTTATACAGGAATGCTTGGAATGCATGGAACAAAAACTTCCAATTACGGTGTCAGTGAGTGTGATCTTCTGATTGTGATCGGAGCAAGATTCAGTGACCGTGTAACCGGAAATGCACAGAAAGTTGCACAGAATGCAAAGATTATCCAGATTGATGTAGATGTTGCCGAGATGAACAAAAATGTGATGATTTCTGCAGGTGTTGTAGGAGACATAAAAGTCGTTCTTGACAGATTGAATGAGCGCCTAGAACAGCAGGATCATGCAGAATGGGTGACTAAAATTCAGGAATACAAAGAAAAATATCCACTAGTTTATCATAAAGATGTATTGAGTGGTCCGTTCGTAGTAGAAGAGATTTATCGCCAGACAAAGGGCGAGGCTATTATTTCTACAGAGGTCGGACAGCATCAGATGTGGGCAGCACAGTTTTATAAATATACAAAACCAAGAACATTCCTGACATCAGGAGGACTTGGAACCATGGGATATGGTCTTGGCGCAGCTCTTGGAGCGAAGAGTGGAAGAGAAGACAAAGTGGTTGTCAATATTGCAGGAGACGGTTGCTTTAGAATGAATATGAATGAGATCGCAACTGCAGTCCGCCACAATATTCCAGTGATTCAGGTAGTCATCAACAACCACGTTCTTGGTATGGTACGACAGTGGCAGAATCTGTTTTACGGACAGAGATACTCTGCGACAGTACTGAATGATGCAGTAGATTTTGTAAAACTTGCAGAAGCAATGGGTGCAGAAGGCATCCGCGCAACAACGCAGGAAGAATTTAAATCAGCTTTTGAAAAGGCAATGAATCTTGGAAGACCGGTTGTCATCGATTGTCAGATTGACAGTGATGATAAGGTATGGCCAATGGTTGCGCCTGGAGCGGCAATCAGTGAAGCGTTTGATGAAGCAGATTTGAAGAATAAATAATAAACAAATTAACAGCTCAAAAAGAGCAAGGGAAATGGAGGCAATACTATGAGTAGAGTGTACAATTTTTCAGCAGGTCCGGCAATGTTACCGGTGGAGGTCCTTAAAGAAGCAGCATCAGAGATGTTGGATTATCAGGGTTCAGGAATGTCCGTGATGGAAATGAGTCACCGCTCTCAGGTATTCCAGAATATTATCGATGAGGCAGAAGCAGATCTTAGAGACTTACTGAATATTCCGGACAATTATAAGGTACTGTTCTTGCAGGGAGGCGCATCCCAGCAGTTCGCTGCAGTTCCTATGAACCTGATGAAAAATGGTGTCGCAGATTATATTGTGACAGGTCAGTGGGCGAAAAAAGCAGCACAAGAGGCAGAAAAATACGGCAAGGTGAATGTCATTGCATCTTCCGCAGATAAGACATTTTCTTATATTCCGGATTGTTCCGATCTTCCGATTGATGAAGATGCAGATTACGTATATATCTGTGAGAATAATACGATCTATGGAACGAAGTACAAAGAACTTCCGAATACGAAAGGCAAGACACTGGTTGCAGATGTATCTTCCTGTTTCCTGTCAGAGCCTCACGATGTAGAAAAATACGGTGTTCTCTATGGTGGAGTACAGAAAAATATCGGACCTGCCGGAGTTGTGATTGCAATTATCCGTGAAGATCTGATCCGTGATGACGTACTTCCAGGCACACCGACTATGTTAAAATATAAAACACAGGCGGACAAAGGTTCTCTTTATAACACACCTCCGTGTTATGGAATTTATATTTGTGGCAAAGTCTTCAAATGGTTGAAAAAACAGGGCGGACTTGCTGCAATGAAAGAACACAATGAGAAAAAAGCAAAGATTCTGTATGATTACCTGGATCAGAGTAAGATGTTCAAAGGAACTGTTGTACCAAAAGACCGTTCTCTTATGAATGTTCCTTTTGTTACA
>OGYR01000957.1_pt1 | contig 11769 bp, 10 predicted proteins | sample 1576661 | NCBI WGS metagenome assembly OGYR01 (sample SAMEA3541490, study PRJEB24748) | human gut metagenome | biome: human gut; feature: human-associated habitat; material: faeces | place: China | collected 2012
AGGCTTCTCCCCCCGTATAAGCTATTTTCTGATTGAACCCATTATCATAAGTCGGATATACCAACCATTCACAAAATCGAACATACCATGTGAATGGAATCCTAAAAAAATCTATGAAATCATGCTGAAAAGCACCATTCTGTATGATTGCAAACAGGATTACTGTAATGTATCCTATTCCCCAGAAATATTCTGCGTCCCTCATTTTTTCGGTTCTGGCTTTTACTTCTTTTTTCGCTTTACGGATTTCCAGCTCTGCCCGTTTCTTTTCGTTACGGGCCTTTGTTTCTGCCTGTTCCATCTTTTTCTCTGCTTCTTTCTGTTTCTTCTGTGCTTCATCTACTGCTTCAACAGATGATTTATTCACCTGTATCTGAAGTTTAGAGTTCTGGTCCCGAACGTCTCTTATTTCTTCTTCGAGCTGCTCTTGCTCGCTCCTGCTCTTCAAACCATTCCTGTTCCTCAGATCGTCGTTGCTCTGCTGAAGCGATTGATTCAGCTTCTGCGTTTCGGACAGTTCTGTTGTTAGACGCTGAATTTCTACGGTTGATTTCCGAACTTCTTCTCGCAATCTCTGCCTGTCGGATAAGATCGTCTGTTTCTCTTCTTCCAGTGTCTGGATCTGCTTTTTCTGTGTTCGCATGAACTCTTTCGCTTTCTTGAAACTCTGTACGAGAATATCCCTCTCCACTTTGAGCTTGATTGGTGATTCCTCTGGTGTCTGCAATGGCTGCGTCAAGCTCTCTGTAATAGTTTCTGAGTTCTTCGTCTGCTCTGCTGTCTCTGTTGGCTGAATCTCTGTCTTTTTGCCTATTTCTATCAAATTCATTCTCCAATCCCTCCTTGCTGATGTCCAGATGGAATGTTTTTGACAAATTGCTGTCTCGCACTTTCTTCCCATCCTGGTTCTGAAAAGTGATGTGCTTCCGTTTCTCTGTCCAGTTTACGTTCCATCCGAACTGCTTCATTTTTTCTATAAACTTTTCTTTGCTGATACAATTTTCCAGTGCTTTTAACACTGCCATTGCACAATCCGCTACAAAACTGTCCTTTACCTGTTGACGGAACAGGTTATATTTATCTTTGCTCCACGCAATGACTTCCCCTTTTTCAATCTGGCTTCCATCAAAGTGCTTTCCTTTCTCGGCAACTGTCAGTCCTCGTTCCCGGCACATCTGATTGGTAAGCTGTTTCATACGTTCCAGATCTTTTCTGGTGTTATGCAACTTTCTCCCATCTTCATAACTCACTGAATTAGTAACCAAATGGCAGTGGACATGGTCTTTATCCTTATGCACAGCCACTAAGGTCTGGAATCCACTGAACCAATTTTCTGCAAACTCTTTTCCAAATTCAAATGCCTGCTCCGGGGTGATCTGCTCATCCTTATGCCAGGAAATAATGTTGTGGGCATACATTCTCCCTGTATCTTTATTCCACATCTTCTTTTCTTCCAAAAAGGTTCTGTACACTAGATCATAATTAATTTCATTGTGACAGTACGGGCCTGTTACATAAGTAAGCAGCTCACTTGTCTTGTCCTGCCGTAAAACATATTCAATACAATTTCTCATTGCTCCATGTGTATTTGTCCGCTTATTAATCGTCTTATTAATAGCCATATCTTTTCACTCTCCTTCCGGTACTTAAGAATATTTTTATTGAGGAAATACAACATACTGTCGTTTGGGATTTCTCCATCTGTATGCAGTTTTCTTGCAATCTGGTTGATATTTGTCGTAGCTCCCCGGAGCTGACAAAGGATATCCGCAAACATCTGGTTCAGTCTTTTCAGTTCTTCTATTTCCTCTGCCGATGCTATCTTCAAGTCTGCGATTGCTTTTATCACAACTTCCTGTTGTGTTCTTCCTGATTCTTTCACCTTGTTTTGAAGCAGATCATATTCTGCTTTATTCATCCGTATGGTTACTGTATGATTTCGTTTTCTCATAGGCTTTCTGCTCCTTTCTTTGCTTAATTTTCATTCTTTATTGACAGATACGATATTCTGGCTGATAAACCAATAAAGGGATTCCATAAGGGTGCTGGACATCCAGTGGATGTCCGTTTAGCACCGACCGAAGTGGAGCGAAGACAACGCCCCTTTGGTGGGTGCAGGGTGAAACCCTAGTCAATCAGTAAATGTTCCGTAGGAATGTCCGGTGGACATTTCGCAGGAATACTTACGCCATTGACGTGCCGGGGTTCCAAGGGGCAGAGCCCTCTGGCAAGTTTAGGAACAGCCCAAAGGCTGGCTCCGGTGCAGAGTGACTTGCCACTTTGCGAAACTTGCCTGTCATCGCCCCACCACTGAACCGACACCCACCAAGCCATATTTTCCACCCTACATTATCAGATCAAAATGGAGATGACGGTGGTTTTGTGGTGCAGGGACAGACTGTGGAAGAAAGAGAAAAGCTCCCATTTCGATAGATTTTCTCTTTCTGAAACAGGCTGTTCATGCATCACTCCGATGCGAAGTATCGGACAATCATGTGCCGTATCCGGCACTCTATTCTTTTCTTCGCCTTGCTTGTTCAATTCACCCATTTGCCAACGCTTTTCTGTTGTATTTTCCTGTTATTTCTGTCTTTCTTTTTCTGGATCTCTTTCCATTTCTGCTAAAAGACATAAAAATAGCAGTCATAAACATTTCTCCAATTCATAATGTCTGAAATGCCACCACTGCCATTGTCTTTTTCTGCTATTCTGTTTTTGTAAAGCTATTCCTTACTGTCAGTCTGTTTTCCTGTTACTGCTATTTCATAACCATCTAAAAACTGTCCGCAAAATCCAGTGCTGCATCCATATCAGCTTCTTTCTCCCAGTCCAGATTATCTTCTGCGATCTCTCCATCCGTTTTCTCCATTGTTAGTGTTCTGTCTGGCAGATTAATTTCTCCTACCGATTCTTTTACAAACGGTACAAGCATTTCCATCAGATTCTTCGCTATAGCCATCGGAACGGATTCTTTCACTCCATCCCGGACAGCTGTTTCCACTCTTTCCAGAAAAGCATCTTCCTTTTCTCTGGTTTCCAGATACGGATCTGCTTCATTCCTGTACTCTCTGGAAAAATAATCGTTTAAAGCAACTACAACTGCTCTGGTGTACGATTTATATTTTTCCCTGTCCATCGTCTGCAAATATTCCCATGCCTGCCTGTCCTGTTCATCACAAAGATTCAAACGGATATTTGTGTTGATGATTTTCCGTTCTTTTCTCATACAAGCATCCCTCCGTTTCTCTGGATTTTCCTTACGGTCATTGCTTCATAGCCTTTCGCTGTGGCACAGATGTCCCGTACAATTGTCACCCGGCTCTTGTCATATTCTCCAAAATTCTGGATCATACAACCGCCACCGCCGACCACATACAGACGCATCAGTTCTGGATTATATTCCCGTTCTCTCAGCTTATGGAAGATTTCTTTCGTATAATCTCCGGCAGCTTTACGAATGACTGTCAGATATTTCTCACCAATATCTGCTGTACCAGTACGGATCACCTGCTCAATCACCAGATCGTCCACCACTGTTCCCAGTTCTTTCAGCAGGGATTCCCTTACAGCAAGCACACACTGATGTGTTCCATATTTCTCTGTAAAGCATTTCTTCTCTAATGGACGGGAATTGTTGATATACATGATGTTCATAGTTCCGTTTCCAATATCCACAAGCATGTTGATTCCTTTGAAATCCTGTAAGCGGTAAAAGGCTGCTGCAAATCCCTGTGGGTAAATATCAGCTCCTGCAAACTCCACATGATATTCTTTATTGCGGAATGTAAAATCCACACATTCATTCTGGAGAAGATATTTCTGAAAATCTTCTTTCTGTGTAGCTACCCAGGTAAGCGGAAGTCCGGCTGCAATGTGTACCTTTGCCTGATTCATTCCTTTCCCATCCAGTTCCCTTGCGATAGCCGCCAGTGTCAGCACATAATAATCCTCGTCCTGCGTTTTCTCTGCACAGAACTCCTTGTGTTCCTCTCCGATCTGGTAATACATGCCATTGTAAACAAGAAGATTATTCTGGAAGATTGGCTCCTTGTCATATATGGCTACACCGGATGGAAAGCATCTGGTGGCTGTTTTCATGTTTCCATACCCATGATCAATCCCGATCACCATAACTGTTTCATTATTGTTGTTTTTCATCATTCTCATAATCATACCTCACACTTTCTTAATTTTTATTTTTTTACTTTTTCCCAAATTCGGGAAAAACCTATATTTGTATCAGCTAAAATGTTGATACATAAAAAGGGCAGTCAGTGTAAAAAAAGCAAAATTTTATGTACTCTGGCAGCTATCTTTGTTATTTCTCCTGCTCCGGTAACATTTCTTTTTGCTTATTTTGCCCTAAATGCCCTTAATTCCCTGATTCATATTTAACTGTAACTGTTTATAATCTGTATCTGTTTCTTCAAAAGGTATTCTTTCTTCTGGATCTACAGGACAAAAATCTTCTTCCTTAACTGCAATATCCTGATAATAAAACTCACCATTGTACTGCTTCAGAAGGAAACCTTTATCTGTCATATTCCTGAAAAAGTTGGATTTACCATGCCCCTGTCTGCCATTCTCTTTGCAGTATTCCTCATACATATGGAACACTTCACTTCGTTTCAGACGTTTTCCTTTGACATGCACCAATGACTCATCAATAAAAGCACAGATACTATCTGACGTCCGTTGCACTTCTCTTACACATTCTTTGCTGTGTTCGCTCTCCGTGAACTTTCCCTGTTCATACAATTCTTTCAGTGCAATCATAGCCATATGAATCGCATAATCGGATTCTGACTGTACCTTTTCCTTTAAATGCAGATCTTTTTCACCACTTTTTACTACCCGGTTCATATCAAGAATCAGTAGTCTGCGATAAAAAGCATCCGACTTATCCTCAAGATTCTGCGGCATTTCATTGGTAGAAAAGAGTAACTTTGCATAAGAGTGAAAATGGATTGCATCCTGTCCCTTTTTCTCATAGATCAGTGTATCTTCACCGACTGCTTTCTTTAATACATCTGTGTTCTCCATTGCTTTACATGGAATATCCGCACAGGCATTTAGTAGCTTTCCGTACATTCCAGTCGCATAGAATCGTTTGTTCAAATCCTGTAAAGAAATGCTGGACATATTGGTGATTCCAACCACATACTGGATCAGTGATACTGCCACAGACTTTCCGGTTCCACCATTTCCTTTCAGTGTAAGGAATTTCTGAAACTGCGTATCCTGTGTCATGCAGTATCCAAAATACTCCCAGAATGTCTGCTGTTCTTCTTTATTTGGAAGAGACGATGCCAGATACTTTTTGATATTTTCTCCACCTTGTAACACCTGCTCACAATCCTCTGGATAATAGGGAAATGGAATCTGATTGATTGTCAGATAATCCGGATTGTGTTCCAGCATTTCACCCGTAACCGGATCATAATATCCATTTTTGAAGTTGATCCACCTCACAGGTTGTTTATTTAGTTCATATGCCTCTCGGTGAACTTTTGGCTGTGCGATCAGCAGATTATAGATTCTTTTGATCACTCCACTCTGTACCTGGTCACGATAGATCAGCTTCTGGATACGGTATTTCATTCTTACCCCATCATGGTCTTCCAGGAAAACACCATGCTCATAATAATACGGTGTGATTCCCACCACAAAAAACTGAACATTCTCCACCAGATAATCTACAATCTCCATATCCCGGACACCTTTCACATTTCCTTTTGCATCAAATAAGTGAAAACGGCTCAGTTCCGGTTCTTCTTTCGGATCCCGCTCAAACCGAAGAATATACTTTTCCAGTAATTTCTCAACTTCTTTCTGATTATCCAGTTTGCCAAGATACTCTTTCTCTTTGAGCAACTGCCAGCCTGCTTTTCCATCAAGACCAGCGTCTTTAAAAAATGTCAGTAACTTATCATTTACCCACTTCACCGTACAGGAAGCCACATAATGATAGGCACACTGACAGCTTCCAGTAAACTGAATAGCTCTCATTTCTTCTATAAAGGAATCTGCACTGAAATAATATCCGTCATCTTCCTGCACCAGACAAAGTGCCTGATAACCTGACATCACAATATTCAGTGCGATATCCTGATTGTCCACCAGAAAGATATAGGTCTGTGCTGTCCCTTCTGGATTGGTTTCCATATAATGCTTCAAAAACTTCTTGTTCAAACTTATCACTTCCTTTCAGGCAAAGAAAAAGACGCAAGCCACATTTCTATGACTCACGCCTTACTTCGCTCACAATATTCTATTTTCATTAGTTATCTGCTAAATTGTTTACTAGCAACATTAATACATAAATCAATTCCTTGAGAATAATCTCTGCGAAGAAAACCATACTTGCCAAGTTGCTCCATCTGCTCACCGGATTTATAGGTGAGATTCGGAATCAGGTATCCATTTACATTTGTATAAGTCAGTTTCATATCCATATGACCTCTCTTTCGTTTAAACTGTTGTCTGTAACAGAACCAACTGTTCATGTTACGTCATTGCTACAAATCTTTCTTTCCATATCATTTTGAATCCAACCCGGGCAGATTTTCTTCAAAATCATGGTGAAAGTGCTTCGTTTCTGTGTTGGGAAAATGAACGGAAACACTTGATTTTACTGACTTTCTTCAATGTAACCTTATTATAACGTCCTCCCCCCACCCCACACTTTCGTTCGGATACTTCTCAAAACCAGGCAGTGGCTGGGCGCCTCGTCTCAGATATGCCTTTACCTTCTCTCCCCATAGAAATGGGTCATTTCTCCTTACAATTCCCCCCTCCATCATAAGTGCTGCCGATCCGGTCACAAATGCTGTGGCAAATGATGTTCCGGTTACGTTAGCATATCCGCCGCCCGGTACGGGTGCAGTGATATTGACACCTGGTGCGACGAGATCTGGTTTTGGATAAGAAAGTCTCTCTCCACCGCGACCGGAAAAGTCTGCATAGGCATTTAATCTGGAGTCGTAGGCTCCTACCGTGATCACCTTCGCTGCCGTGGAGGGAATCGTCAATGTCTCCGATGCCACCGGTCGGTAAAATCCAGTCACCGGGTTCAGGACGTTTCCTCCCGGAAGCCACAGGTTATAGTTACCCTCCCGGATTCGTTTTCCATGCAGATGAATCTTCCAGATTCCGCTGGTAAGATATGTCCTCACAGGAATAAAATCAAAATAAATCTCCTGTGTCACCTGAAAAGGCCCTGGTTTACCATAATAAATCAACAGATTCGTCTCCCCCGCACGATATCTCTGTGTACCGATTTTTTCAGAAAGCGTCGGCAGTCGTTCACCGGATGGCGTTTCTATGGAAATTTCAATCTCGTCTGCATATGCTTTCCACAGCTGTAGATTCAGAGTTGTCTCATAAGTCCCAATGCTCATTTCTATCGTCTCTGTCTGTCCCTGACGCAGCTGTCCCGCCGGATGGATTCTGTCATTTCCATTATTTCCGCTTCCAACACAAATGACAGAACGTCCCACATTCACTACGTTGCTGATATAAGTTTCCAACAATGAGTCTCCCTGATGGGAACCATAGTTATTTCCAAAACTGATATTGATAGCAATCGGCTTCCCCATCTGCACTGCCTGTCGGACAAGATAATCGATCCCTTCCATCAGTTCCGTTGTCCTTGGAAAAGAATTTTCTCGTGCATTTCCCATCTTTACAACCAGAAGTTCACTTTCATACGCAACACCACGGTTCACTCCACCTGATGCTCTCCCATTTCCCGCTGCAATTCCAAGAACTGCAGTACCATGTCCACTGAAATCCCTGGACGGAACAAGGCGCCTGCCCTCAGTTTCTTCAAGTGCAAGCGCCTTATCTATTTCTTCTTTTGTATATTCTGTTCCTGTCACATAACTTTCTGGTGGATTTCCATTCACACTCTGATCCCATAATCGCAGAATCCGACTGCTGCCGTCCTCGTTCCGGAAATCCGGATGAAAATAGTCCACTCCGGAATCAACAATACCGACCAGAATCCCCTCACCGGTCAGCCCATTTAACTCAGCCTGTACTGGCAGGATACAGCTCGCCTCTCTCCCTTCAAAAGTCTCAAAATAAAGTCTTTTCGGCTTTTCTATAAATTCCACCTGCTCTCTGTCAGAGTATGCATCAAGCTCCGTTTCCGGTAAAGTAACCACAGCATAACCGCCAAGCAGCGGAACTACCTGAATTCCATCACCACCAAGTCCTCTTTCCGGTTCACTGTATTTTACGATCACATCCCACAGCCTGGTCGTAGAATCATATCCGACATTCAGATTTTCCGACTTCGCCCGCTCCTGTGGCGTAGCATCCATTGCAAGGTTTAAAAGATTATCAAGTTTCTGATCCGGCATAAACATCTCAGTCCCAGTCCTGCATTTAGGTAGTTTAGGTAAAGCTTTTGACCCAAACCATAAATTTTACAAAGATTTTTCATTACTATGCATTCCTGCTTTACAATCTCTCACTATAATGAAAATAAATCAAAAAACAATTACTTTTCATTAAGAAATGAGGGATTACAATGTATAAAACAATATGGAACTATATCAGCAAACATTCAAAAAAATCTTCTACCGCATCCGTTTTTCTTCCTGTTCTGGTACTCGAATGGACAGTTCTCGGACTTTTTGCCGGTGCTCTGATCTGTCTGTTTCTTCACAATACAACGGCACTTGTCAAAGCAACCATTGTTCTTTGTTCCGGTGGCTATGCAGGTCTGATCTTTGGATTCCTGGGCGGCATCTTCTATATCTACAAAGATGCCGCAAGTCTTCCTCATACCGCCACTGGTTTATACAACCATCAGAATACGCACTTAGCCTAATGCCACATCTAATATCATCATCAGCGTAAATCCAACTGCAAAGAAAATCGTTCCAATATTCGAATGTTCCCCGGCAGACATCTCAGGGATCAGTTCCTCCACAACAACATAGAGCATGGCTCCCGCCGCAAAGCTCAGAAGATATGGCAATGCCGGGACGATCAGTCCTGCTGCCAGGATTGTGATCACTGCCCCAATCGGTTCCACGATTCCTGATAAAACACCACCAATGAATGCCTTTGTTTTTCCCATTCCCTCAGAACGCAGAGGCATGGAAATAATCGCCCCCTCCGGGAAATTCTGAATTGCAATTCCAAGTGACAGTGCAAGTGCCCCCATCAACGTAATCTGCACGTTTCCGGTCAGATAACCAGCATAAACGACACCGACTGCCATTCCTTCCGGGATATTATGAAGTGTAACTGCCAATATAAGCATAGTCGTTTTTTGCAGACGACTCTTCGGTCCTTCCGCCTTATCTGTTTGTTGATGCAGGTGTGGAATAATATGATCCAACAAAAGCAGGAATAGCACCCCTGCCCAGAAGCCAACTGCTGCCGGTACAAAAGAGAGCTTTCCCATTCCTTCTGACTGTTCAAGTGCAGGGATTAGCAGGCTCCACACAGATGCTGCTACCATGACACCCGCAGCAAACCCGGTCAGACAGCGCTGTACCCACTGGTTCAGGTCTTTTTTCATAAAAAAGACACAGGCCGCACCGGCTGATGTGCCGATAAACGGAATCAAAATTCCATAAAATACGTTTAAATTCATTCTTCTCCTCCCTTGCGCATTTTATGATTGTCATTCAGACACCCCAATCAAAATGCCCTTCTGTTTACAGTATATGCTATAGCCATGAAATAGTTTTTTCATGGTTTAAGTTAGTTTTATTTAACTTATATCCATTATATTCTCTTTTTTCCTGATCTGCAATATTTAATTAACCATTTCGTGAATTCTATCTCCCCAAAAAAACAAAATGACCATCTTTTCATTTCTGAAAATTATCATTGACAATTCAATGAAATACCTTTATTATATTAACATATTTATTTGGTATGTTTGTATGATTTTGTTTGATTAAGGAACGTGGTCTTATGAATATCTTATGCTTTGGTGATTCGAATACCTGGGGATATAAGCCGGATAAATCCGGACGTTATGATGAAAATATAAGATGGACCGGACTTTTACAGAAAAAACTCGGATCTGGATATCACATTATAGAAGAGGGACTTTGCGGCAGAACAACTGTCTTTCAGGATGAGCTGCGTGAGGGCCGCCGCGGACTGGATCTGATTGGAGTCACAGTAGAGATGCATAACCCAATTGACCTCATGATCATCATGCTCGGCACGAATGACTGTAAGACACGCTACAAAGCATCCGCCAGTGTGATCGCAAAAGGACTTGATCAGGTAATCCGAAAAGCACGTCAGAATGCGTCCCGGCATTTTGATCTGCTTGTCATCTCGCCAATCCACCTGGGCGTTGGCGTCGGAGATGCCGATTTTGATTCGGAATTTGATGCAGCTTCTGTAGCGGTTTCCAGAAATCTGGCTAATGAATACCGCAAGATTGCACTCCAAAATCATGCTGCCTTCTTAAACGCATCTGATTTTGCTGCTCCAAGTGTTACTGACCGTGAACATATGGATGAAAAAGGTCATGCCGCACTGGCTGATGCAATTTATAATAAGATCCTTGCCCTGCAAAAAGGACTCTCCCATGTGATATAGAGATAAAAACAGATCCCTGGCTTGCTGCCGGGGATCTGTTCTGCTTTAGAAGGTAATTTTTTTTAATCCTGTTTTACATTAAATGCTTTCATGCCCGGATATACGGCACTTGCGCCAAGTTCTTCTTCAATGCGGAGAAGCTGGTTGTATTTTGCCACACGCTCCGAACGACTTGGTGCACCGGTTTTGATCTGGCATGTATTCAGTGCAACTGCAAGATCTGCAATCGTTGTATCTGCGGTTTCTCCTGAACGATGTGAAGAAATTGCTGTGTATCCTGCTTTATGTGCCATCTTAATGGCTTCCAATGTCTCAGAAACAGAACCAATCTGGTTCAGCTTGATCAGAATCGCATTTCCCGCTCCAAGCTCAATACCTTTGGCAAGTCTTTCCGTATTTGTTACGAACAGGTCGTCGCCAACAAGCTGTACTTTATCTCCCAGTCTTGCAGTAAGTTTCTGCCATCCTTCCCAGTCTTCTTCGTCCAAACCGTCCTCGATGGAAATAATCGGATATTTCTCGCAGAGTTTAGCCCAGTGTTCAATAAGTTCTTCTGCTGTATATTCTGTACCTGCTTTTGGCAGTTTATAATATCCTTTTCCCTTTTCACTCTTCCATTCAGAAGAAGCTGCATCCATTGCGATCTTAAAATCTTTTCCTGGTTCATAACCAGCAGCATTAATAGCTTCACAGATTACTTCTAATGCTTCCTCATTAGATGACAAGTTAGGTGCGAAACCACCTTCATCGCCTACTGCAGTGCTAAGACCTTTGTTATGAAGTACAGATTTCAATGTATGATATACTTCTGCACAGCTACGAAGAGCTTCTGCAAAGGATTCAGCGCCAACAGGCATGATCATGAATTCTTGAATATCTACGTTGTTATCTGCATGTGCGCCACCATTCAAGATATTCATCATAGGAACTGGTAACTCTTTTGCATTAAAGCCACCAAGGTATACAAATAATGGCAGATCCAAAGATTCAACTGCTGCACGAGCTACTGCCATAGATACGCCAAGAATTGCGTTTGCACCAAGGTTAGATTTATTATCTGTACCGTCAAGTTGCAACATCAAGTTATCGATTGCCACTTGTTCTGTCGCATCATAACCAATAAGTGCAGGGCCGATTTTAGCATTTACATTGTCGATAGCTTTCAAAACACCTTTACCAAGGTAACGA
>OGYR01000960.1_pt1 | contig 11756 bp, 10 predicted proteins | sample 1576661 | NCBI WGS metagenome assembly OGYR01 (sample SAMEA3541490, study PRJEB24748) | human gut metagenome | biome: human gut; feature: human-associated habitat; material: faeces | place: China | collected 2012
TGTCATCTCGCTTCGCTCGAATCTTATAGCTAAAGCATTTTCTTCTCCACCAGCGGAGCTGGTGGTTGTCGCTCGCTCAAGCTACTCAAAACCAAAAAAGGTGTTGCTGCAAGAAATTCGCAGCAACACCTTTTTTATTGTTCGTTGAGTTCCGCTGCTTCCAGCACCGTGACGCCCTCGGCGGCAAATGCGCGGGCCAGCGCCTGCGCAAGGCCGGGGCGATGCACCTTGTTCTCGATGCAGGCGGTCAGCACACCGTGCAGGCTGGTCACTTCCATGGCGAGAGACGCGCCGTCCGGCAGCACCCAGGTCTGGAAATCCTCCACGTAGGCTTCCAATTCCGGGCTGCGCGGGGCGAACGGGTCGCCCAGATAGCTCACCCAGAAATCCGCCGGGCTCCCGCTGAGGTACTCGCCCATCTGGAAGATGCGCTGTTTGATCTTCAGCGGAGCCTTCTGCTGGAACACCCGGCAGACGAAGCCCATCTGCTCGGCCAAACGGTAGCGCAGGCGTTCCGGCTTCAGATGCTCCCGGATGGCGGCATCCAGCGCCTTGGCAAAAGCGCTCAGCCGGGCACCCGCCGCCCCCTTCAGCGGCAGCTGATAGGTAACGATGCAGTTGTAGCGGGCATTGGGCAGGCCCATCGTCTCGCGCAGGTCGGCGGCAAAGCTGTAAAGAAGCTCGTCCTTTTCCAGATACTGCCCGCAGCCCTGGCAGACGATGCCCATCAGAGCCGTGAAGGGCTTGACCCCCTCCCGCGCCGCCGCCTTGATGAGGCTGGCCCGGTCCAGCCGGAGCCGGATGCGGTCGGGCTTTCCCTCAAAGATGTCGATAGGCTGGTTCTGCTCGGCCCCCGCCTTCTGGCTCTCCGGGAACTCTTTGAGCAGCAGCTCCGGGTCATAGGGCGGGTCCTCGGCAAGCGTTTCACACGCAAAGGCCGTGCCGTACCGCAGGTTGCAGTAGGCGCGGAGCACCAGCGTCATGAACGGTGAAAATCCGCGTCCGTCCGCAAGGAAATGGAACCAGTCGAAGTAGATGGTCGTTCCCTCGCAGTGGAGCGAAAACAAATAATCGTTCGTTGCCTCCGGGATGGCAGGGGCGGCTTCTCCCACGGTCACCCGGCAGGGCGCATCGTTCGGCGCAAGATGCGCCTCCCGCTTTTCCCACACGACTTTCTGGAAGTACCACCCCGCCAGAGGGCGCACCTCGCCCAGGGCCCGCTGCAGCAGCGCCGGGTCCACAGGGTCGTGCAGGGCGATCTGATAGCGGCAGATCACCTGATTGGCGCGGTAATAATACACGATGCCCTGAAAAACGGCGCACTGCGTCTCGTTCAATCAGTTCACCCCGCGTTATCCGCCAGATAATCTGCCACGTCCGCGATGGTCACAAAGTTGCGCAGCTCCTTTTCGGGGATGCGCAGACCAAAGGTCTCTTCCAGATCCGCCACAATGGTCAGGATCTCCATTGAGGACAGGTCGAGGTCGTCCATCAGGACGCTGTCTTCGCTCACGTCCTCCGGGCTGATCTCTGCCACGTCCTCCAGGATCGCGAGGATCTGGGACACGATTTCTGCTCTTTGCATCAAAAAATCTTCCTTTCCATGATGGATTTCAGCGTCACAGCGCAAGGGGATGCCCCGCGCGGCCCGGTTTCCCCATTCTGGTCCCGGCCTGTACCGACGTCATGCAGTTTTATAATACCCGTTTTTCAGGGGAATTGCAATATTTCGCCGTACAGCTTTACAGATTTTCTACAAATGCGCTCTTACTTACGCAGCAGCTTGCCCATGGCATTGCGGGGCAGCGGCTCTGCGGTACACTCCACCGCGCTGATGCGCTTGTACAGCGGCAGGGTGCGGTTCAGCTCGGTGACGAAGGCGCGGACGGTCTGCTCCTTGTCCGGCTCGCAGCAGATGACAGCACCGATCTTCTTGCCCATCTCCTTGACGACGCACTCCTTGATGTCAGTGCACTTGCCCAGCAGCTTCTCCAGCTCTTCGGGGCTGACGTTCTCGCCGCTGTCCAGGATGATGAGGTTCTTCCTGCGGCCGGTGATGTAGTAGAAGCCGTCCTCGTCCACGCGGGCCAGGTCGCCGCTGTGGAGCCAGCCGTCCTTGTCGATGGCCTCGGCGGTGGCCTCCGGGTCCTTGTAGTAGCCCAGCATGACGGCATCACCGCGGACGCAGATCTCACCGGTCTCATCCAGCTTGATCTCGCAGAAGCCGTCTGGCTTGCCCAGAGCGCGCAGATGCTCGCCCTCCTGCGCGATGTTCAGCAGGCCATAGCCGGCCAGCTCGGTCATGGAGTAGCACTGGTTGATGTAGAAGCCGTGGGCGATGAGGTAGCTCAGGATCTCCGGGTCGAGGATGGCGGAAGAGCAGCTCAGGTTCCACAGGCCGTTCAGCTTGTCCTGATTGCCGCGGCGGATCTCGTTGTAGATCATCTCCACCAGCACCGGCGGGGTGGACATGGCGTCGCTGTGCATCATGGACATATCGCGGCGCACGTCGCGCGGGTCCGCGCAGAGGTTCAGGGTCCAGCCATGGATGCCGTAGGCGAAGTAGCAGATGAAGCCGGACAGGTGGAACATGGGCACCAGCGTGAAGTGGCTGAAGGGCTTGTTCATATCCTTCGGGGCCAGATCCTGGGCCTTCCTCATAATGGCCTCCTGGCCAGCAACATACATCCGCATGGCGCTGAAGTAGTTCTTCTCGCTGAGCATGACGCCCTTGCTGCGGCCGGTGGTGCCGGAGGTGAACATCAGCATCATCAGAGCGTTGGTGTCGATGCGGTTGGCCAGCTCGGCCGGGGCGCTGCCCTCATAGGCGTTCATGGGGCGGAGCTTGTCGCCGTAGGCGGCCTTGAGCTCGTCGGCATAGCCGTAGTCGATGCCGTCGGTAAAGATGAGGGCAGGCTCGCTCAGGCCCAGCTCATACTCCAGCTCCGGCCAGGTCTTTTTCTGGTTCAGGGTCACGATGACGGCACCAGCCATCACAGTGCCGAAGGTCACCACACCGTACTCGTAGTTGGTGCGGCTCAGGATGACGATGCGCTGGCCCTTCACATCGGCAACATTTGCCTGCAGATAGCTGGTCATCTTGCGGATGTCCTCCACGAACTGGCCGTAGGTCTTCTCCTGCACGGTCTTGGTGGCGTCGTCCACCCAGCGGAATGCCGGGCGCTCGGCGTATTTTTCCTGCATGGCAACGATCATATCATAGACCGTCCTCGGCATGTCTTTTTCAGCAACAACGGCGCAGCACTCTTCTCTGGTCATATTTTATACACTCCTTGTTTGTTTGGCGTTTTTCCCAATGAATCCCGCTTTTTGGCAAAGTTTGGGGGCTATGGTTCTCAGTATACCGCATTCCGGAGCTGAATGCAAGTTTTAATTGCACAAATATGCAATATAAGCTTGCGTCCAACTTGTGCAGACAGATGGGATTTGCTCCCATTCATTGCGCAGGGGCAGCGGGTGTGGTACACTTTTTCTGCACCGGAAGGGCTTTTTGCAGGCTGTCCGTCTTTGATTGACAGAACCTCAAAAAAGCATTATACTTATTTATAACGATTTTGTAACTTTTAACATCTTGCGCCCGAATTCGGCATCTGCCACTCCCCCGGTGATCTCGGCGCAAAGGAGGGCATTTCATGGAGGGTACCAAACCCCGCACAGCCAATTCATTGGGCATGTTTGATTTTCTCAAGGGCATCGGAATGCTGACCATCGTGTTCGCGCACTCCGCCGAGCTGTATCCGGTGGGTGCCACGACGACCATCACGCCCATGACCTTTTATCTGTTCGCCTACCGGGAGTCCCTGATGGCGGCGTTCTACATCGCCAGCGGCTACGGCTTCCGCAAGCGGTCCATCGGCAAGTGCATCGACCAGCAGTTCAAAACGCTGCTCAAGCCCTACCTTTATACCGGGCTTGCCACGACGTTCTTCCATTTTCTCATCCACTATCTCACCTTCGGCTCGGTCGAGGGCGCTGTCCGAGAGACCCTCAAGGTCTTCGGCGGTTTTGCGCTGGGCCTGCCCCATACCTCCCTCTACGCCGGGCAGACCTTCTTCTCCTGCGGGCCGATGTGGTATCTGCTCTCGCTGATGATCGCGTGGATCCTGCTGGACGTCATCCTGAACATCTTCCCCGAACCATACATACCCTGGGCCGTGCTGGGCACCATGTTGTTGGGCTGGGGCATCTGCATCACCTGGGAGGTCCCCTTCTGCATCGGCCAGGGCATGGTCACGGTTCCGGCGCTCTACGTCGGGTATCTAGCCAAGCAGCACAAGCTCTTCGACAAGCCCCTGTCCTGGAAGCTCAAGCTCGGCATGATCGCCTCGGCGCTGGCTGTGGCGGGCCTTGTGCTGGCCACCCAGAGCACCGACTGCGTCTCGATGGCCGAATGGACCTTTGGCCCCGTGAGCATCCTGCTGGATGCGATGACCGGTCTGGGTATGCTGTCGCTGCTGCTCTTCTTCCAGCGCCATGTGGACAATTTCATCACCCACGGCGTGCAGGCCATCGGCCAGCGGTCGCTGTACATCTTCTGCATCCACACCGTGGAGCTCACCGCCATCCCCTGGTATCTGATGGCGCAGAAGTTTGCGGGCCGGGAGGCTCTGGGCCTTGTGACCCACTTTGCGGTGTCCATGGGTTCGATCCTGCTGATCTGCGAGCTGTTGCTCCGCCGCCGCGACTGGAAGCTCCAGCGCACCGCTGCCCGGAATGCGGCCGCCCGACGTGCGGGCCCGGCACAGCGGCGTTATGCGGCCAGACACTGAATTTTTGCGGGGTCTCCCCGCTGAAGTGAATTTATATAAAATGAGGAGAATCCGGTTATGAACAACGAAGCTCCTGCCTCTACGGCTGCCCTGCAGGCCCGCATCGCGGACCTCGAACAGCAGCTCAAGCTCTCGGACGAGGGCGTCTCCCGTCTGGCAGAACGCTGCCTTGGGCTGGAACAGGAAGTGCAGTCCTACCTTGCGGCCCATCCCCAGAACGAGAAGCACACCGACTCCCCCGCCCTGCTGCAGCCCACCCTCTATTTCGATGCGGGTTTCGGCTTTTCGGAGAAAGACACCCTCACCGCCCCGGACTACGAGGTGGACGAGCTGACGGGTGTTGTCATCGCGACCTTTGAGCTGCCCGTGACCGCCCGCGCCCTGCGGCTCGATCCGGGCGAGCTGCCCTGCTGCATCACCAACCTGAGCCTTTCGGACGACCGGGTGCTCTGCCGCCCGGCCAACGGCCTGACTCTGCCCAGCGACAGCACCCTCTTCCTCGACCGCGACCCCAACTATCTACTGGACGGTGTGACCCATTTCCCCGCCGGGATGAAGCTGGGCGTCTCCTACCATTACTGCCCGCTGGAAACACTGGCCGACAAGCCGCTCTTCAACACCGTGCTGGAGGGCCTCCGGTTCTGCCAGAAGACCAGAGACAGCGAGGCCCAGCACATCGCCGGTCTCAACGACCAGATCGCCGCACAGCAGCAGGCCATTGCCGCGCTGCAGCAGCAGATCAGTGAACTGCACCAGAAGAACGCCGAGGCGGAAGCCCGCCGTCAGTCCTACGAGACTTCGCTGGAAGGCGTCCTGAACAGCAGCAGCTGGAAGCTGACACGGCCCCTGCGCCGCCTGCTGGGGCTGTTCCGCCACTGAGCCGGGAGGGACGCGCATGTACAACAGTTACACTTCCCTGCAGCGGGAACAGCTGGCAAAACAGACCTACACCGACACCCAGAGCACCTATCTGCTCGTCTATGCGCCGCTGCGCAGCCGCGTTCTGGCGCAGGCTCTGCAGGACCAGCTCCACCGCAAATTCCGTCTGGTGGACCATCTGGCCGGAGAGCTGACCGACGCGGTGGCCGGTGTGCTCCTCGTCAGCGAGGACGTTGCCTGCCTCTCCACCACCCTGACCTATTTCGCCCAGGCCCTGCGGGACGGCGCGGACTACGCCGTCTGCAATGCGGTCTTCGGCTTTTCGGGACAGACGGCCCTCTACCAGAGCCATGGGCATCTGGCCGAGAACAAGTTCGCCCTCGTCAGCCGCGGCCTGCTGGCCCGCTGCCGCGCCGCCGCGCGGGACCCCGAAAGCGTCACGGAGCTGCTGGCTCTGGCCGCGCAGCTCTGCCAGGCCCCGGTCTGCATCCCGCAGGCCCTGCTCCACTACGAGCGGGACATCTGCGCCGAGGATGCCTATTCCGCCTCCGGCAAACGGGCCTTCGTCATGAGCCATGTGCTGGACATGACCGGTGCCCCCATCGTGCTGGTCAGCGCCGTGCCGGTGCTCCGCAGCATGGGCTATGAGGTCGTGGTCCTCGGCCCGGACGATTCCGGCTCGCTCCAGCTCTTCGTGGATGCCGGAGCCGCCGTCATCACCCGCGCGGGCTGCACCTCCTCGAACACCCTCTGGGGGCTGGCGCTCTGCGCCGACTTCGTGCTGGCCAACACCGTGGTCGAGGCCCGCGTTATCCGCGCCCTGAGCAACGCGCCGGTGCCGGTGCTCTGGTGGCTCCACGATGCCTTTGCGGGCTACCCCCACATCGCACACCAGATCCCCAAGCACATTGCGCCCAATGTGCAGCTCTACTCGGTCGGCAAACACGCTGCCGCCGCCATGCACTCGGTCCGCCCCCAGTTCGACATCCGCCCCCTCATCTACGGCCTGCCGGACTATGCCGCTGAGGATTTCCCCCGCTGCGACCTGGGCTACCCCGCCGACAAGCCCCTCTTCGCCACGGTCGGCTCGTTCGAGCGCCGAAAGGGGCAGGACATCTTCTGCAAGGCCATCCGCCTGCTGCCCGACGCCGTGCGGGAAAAAGCAACCTTCCTCTTCGTGGGCAAAGCTGCCGACCAGGAGATGATGGACGCCGTCCGCACCCTGACCACCGAACACCCAGCCAACGTCTTCTACTGCAAGCGGCTCAGCCGGGATGAGATCAAGAACCTGATGGAGCAGTGCACCTGCCTCGTCTGCGCCTCCCGCGACGACCCGATGCCCACCTTCATCACCGAGGGCCTCATCTTCGGCAAACCTTCCATCGTGTCGGAACACACCGGCACCGCCGGTCTCATCACCGAAGGGGTCGATGGTTTCACCTACCCGGACGACGACCCGGAAAAGCTGGCCTCCATTCTGGAGTGGGCCATCCTCCACCCGGAGAAGCTCGCCGCCATGCGGGCCGACTGCCGCAAGCTCTATGAGAAGCACTATTCCAAGCAGTCCTTCGCCGACACCCTCACCGCTGCGGTGAAAGAGCTGACCGAACAACATTAAAATTTCAACTTTTCCTTCATACAACCTCTCCGTCATTGCTTCGCAATGCCACCTCCCCTTGTAGGAAAGACTCCCTCCGGCCGGAGGGAGATGTCGCGAATAGCGACAGAGGGAGGATGACCACTGGCGAGTCGGTGATGGTCGTTCTGGACGAGTCAAGTTTTTGCTTTCGGAAACGACCGGGCTCCGCTTTTGAGATTCACAGCAGCAATACAAATGCTGCTGCCAATGCGGACAGGGCCCGCCGCCTTGCGCCTGATCGGGCCCAAGCGAACAGCAGGGCCTGCCCGGCCTGCCAAGGGCTCCCCTACCAGGGGAGCTGTCGAGCGTGAGCGAGACTGAGAGGTTGTACGAAGGACAACTTTATAACTGTTCTACCAATGCTCTCAATTCCCTGCACTCGGCCTCGATGTCCTTAGCCGCGAAGATGGCGCTGACCAGCGCCACACCGGCCTCGCCGCAGTGGGCAAGGCTGAGCAGGTTCTGCTTGTGGATGCCGCCGATGGCGACCACCGGGATGGGGACCGCCGCGCAGATGTCCCGCAGCGTCTCTTTGGGCAGGGCGGTCACATTCGTCTTGGTGGCGGTCGCAAACATGGCCCCACAGCCCAGATAGTCCGCACCGGCCTCCACAGCGGCTCTGGCTTCGGCCACATTGTGGGCCGACACGCCGATGATGGCCTCCGGGCCAAGGATGCGCCGGGCTTCGGCGGGGTCCATATCCTCCTGCCCCAGATGCACACCGTCGGCCCCGCACTGCCTGGCCAGCGCCACGTTGTCGTTCAGAATGAACGGCACGCCGTACCGTTTGCAGAGGGCGGAGATCTCCAGCGCCTCTGCCAGAATGGCTGCGTCGCCCAGATCTTTTTCCCGCAGCTGCACACAGGTGGCCCCGCCCTTCAAGGCAGCTTCCACCTGCTGGGGCAGGGTCTGTTCGCCCACCCAGGCGCGGTCGGTCACGGCATAGAGCCGCAGCATCTCAGCAGTACAGTTCATCGTTTGCTCCTTGGTCAAGTTGTTCGCCGGTCAGGTTGGACACGGCATCCATCAGATACATGCGCAGCGTTCCGGTGCCTTCTTCGCCGGTCAGGTGGGCAGCGGCAGTCTCGCCGCAAAGACCCATCGCACAGACGGCGGCGGCCGCCGCGGCCAGCGGGCGGTCGGGGTTAGCCCCCACGAAAGCCGCCGTCAGGACCGACAGCATACAGCCCGCCCCGGTCACACGCCGCAGCAGCGGAGTGCCGTTGCGGAGGATGTGGGTCGTCTTCCCGTCCGTCACGATGTCCTCGGCCCCGGTCACTGCCGCGACGCAGTGGTGCTGCGTGGCAAACTGCTCGGCCAGCGGCCGCAGGGCCTCCGGCGGCAGGGTCTTGCCAGCATCCACCCCGCGTGAGACCTGCGCAAGCCCGCTCAGCGCCTGCAGCTCCGAGGCATTGCACCGCAGCACGGTGACGGGCACTTCCCGCAGCACCTCGGCCGCGATGCTCTGGCGGAACTGCGATGCGCCCACGCCCACCGGGTCAAAGACCACCGGCAGGCCCAGCCGGGCGGCGGTGCGGCCCGCTTTGACCATGGCCTCGGCCTTGCGGGGGTTCGGGGTGCCCAGACTCAGGCAGAGGGCCCGGCTCAGCGCCGTGATCTCCTCCACCTCCTCCGGGTCATCCGCCATGATGGGCGACGCCCCGGCCGCCAGCACGATGTTGGCGCAGTCGTTGGCGCTGACGAGATTCGAGATGCAGTGGACGAGGGGCGAGTTTTCCCGCACCCGGTCGAAAAGAGCTCCAAACGCTGTCACAGTGCCCTCCTCAGCTCAGGCTGGTCTGCATGGAGTGCAGAGCGCCGGAGCGCTGCAGCGCAGCCAGCAGCACACCTGCAATGACCGCACCGCCTGCGGTCGAGACGAGGAAGGGCACGATGTAGGCATAGAATGCGATATCGCCCGCGCTCTTGCCCATCAGCAGGATGGCCACCGGGTAGGCGCACAGCCCGCCCAGGATGGAGGTGCCGAACACCTCACCCACCAGAGTGGGCAGCAGCTTTTCGGTCTTGTGGTAGACGATGCCGCACAGCAGAGCACCGAACATGCTGCCGGGGAAGGCCATCAGGCTGCCCAGGCCCAGCAGGTTGCGCAGCAGCGAGGCCACGAAGGCCACGCCGATGCCGTAGTAGGGGCCCAGCAGCACGGCGCACAGGATGTTGACCATGTGCTGCACCGGGGCGCATTTGCTGCCAAAAATGGGGAAGCTGAACACGCTGCCCACAACGGCCAGGGCGCAGAGCATCCCGGCCAGAGCCAGCTTTTTCGTAGAGAGTGCTTTCATGAGGATTCCTCCTATTGCAAAGCGGTCGAGACTTTCTGGTCTCCTCTCACGCCGGAACACGGCTTCCCATCGCGTCGATTCAAGGCCCAGGGCGCTCCCCCTCGGCCCGGAGCCGCCCACAAGGCGGCTGCGGCAGAAAACAAAAACAGGAGCTCCCTCTGCGGAAGCCCCTGTGAAAACGCATCGTGATGACTTCCTACGGCGGCATTATCCGCATCAGGTAAAAGGGTCGAAGTTTGAGCACTTCCTCTCAGCCCGCATGACGAGCTCCCCTGTATTTTGTTGTCGGGAGTATTCTACACCCATCGTGCCAAAATTGCAAGAGGCAGTTTCCTTTTGCAGTGCTTCTGTGCTATACTAGGAACAGTTCCGCAACCAAAACCACTTCAAAGGAGATTTGGAATATGGGTCTTGTAAAAGCTGCAATGAATGCGGCCTCCGGCGTGATGGCCGACCAGTGGAAAGAGTTTTTTTATTGCGATGCCCTCCCGGCCGAAGTGCTGGCCGTCAAGGGGCAGAAGCGCACCGACCGCCGCTCTGCCAACAAGCACGGCAATGAGAACATCATCTCCGACGGCTCCGTCGTGGCCGTGGCAGAGGGCCAGTGCGCCCTGATCGTGGAGCAGGGCAAGGTGGTAGAGCTGTGCGCCGAGCCGGGCGAGTACACCTACAGCACCGGCACCCAGCCCTCCCTGCTCAGCGGCGGGCTGAAGGACATCGACGGCGTCTTTGCCGAGATGGGCAAGCGGTTCGGCTTTGGCGGGCAGGCCGCCGCTGACCAGCGCATCTACTACATCAACACCAAGGAGCTGGTGGGCAACAAGTACGGCACCCCCAACCCGGTGCCTTTCCGGGTGGTGGACCAGCGCGCCGGCATCGACCTCGACATCGCCATCCGCTGCTTTGGCGAGTACAGCTACCGCATCACCAACCCCATTTTGTTCTACACCAATGTCTGCGGCAATGTGGAGGAAGGCTACACCCGCGATGAGATCGACGGGCAGCTGAAATCCGAGCTGATGACCGCCCTGCAGCCCGCCTTTGCCAAGATCAGCGATATGGGCATCCGCTATTCCGCACTGCCTGGCCACACGATGGAGCTTGCCGAGGCCCTCAACGATGTGCTGAGCGCCAAGTGGGGCAAGCTGCGCGGCATCGAGATCGTATCCTTCGGCGTTTCCAGCGTGAAGGCCAGCGAGGAAGATGAGCAGATGCTCAAGGAAATGCAGCGCAACGCAGCCTTTATGCACCCGACCCGCGCCGCTGCGCATCTTGTCGGCGCACAGGCCAGTGCCATGCAGACCGCGGCCGGTAATCAGGGCGCAGGCCCCGCCATGGCCTTTATGGGCATGAATATGGCCGGTCAGGCAGGCGGCGCCAGCGTGCAGAATCTGTACGCAATGGGTCAGCAGCAGACCCGGCAGGCGCAGACGGCAGGCGAGTGGACGTGCTCGTGCGGACAGACTGGAAACACCGGAAAATTCTGCGCAAACTGTGGCAACCCCAAGCCTGCCCCGGCACCCGCAGCCGCCAGCTGGGTATGCAGCTGCGGCACTACCAACACCGGTAAGTTCTGCTGCAACTGTGGCAGCCCCAAGCCCGCCCCGGCTCCCGCCAAGTGCAGCCAGTGCGGCTGGACCCCGGATGACCCGGCCCATCCGCCCAAGTTCTGCCCGGAGTGCGGTAAGCCGTTTGGCCAGTGATGCACAAAAAAATCGCTGCGGTGCTTTGCGCCGCAGCCGCTTTTCTGACAATGTCCGGCTGTAAAAAAGCGCCGCCCGGCACATTGACCGGTATCAGCATCAGTTATTCCGGTATGTGCTATGACGACACCTATGGGTTCAGCATAAGAAATGACCCGGTTGACGGCTGCCTTTTCAGCTGCAATTACAAGGATGATGAATGGGTGGAGCTGGAAAACATCTCTGTTGAGGACACCCATTGGCAAGAAGCCATGGCTCTGGCAGAAAAGCTGGGGCTGGAAAGCCTGCCGGACGAAAAGGAAAAATTCCCCGGCTTATTCATCGCCGATGAAACGTTAGATAGCGTTTGCCTGATTTACAAGGCCCCGGATGACGAGACCATCTACCGTTATCTGGATGCCGATGGCAATACGCGCAGCGCCCTGCGCGATTTTTTTGAGGATCT
>OGYR01000965.1_pt1 | contig 11706 bp, 9 predicted proteins | sample 1576661 | NCBI WGS metagenome assembly OGYR01 (sample SAMEA3541490, study PRJEB24748) | human gut metagenome | biome: human gut; feature: human-associated habitat; material: faeces | place: China | collected 2012
ATCTCCAACGCCATCCGCACCGGCTACGATACCGCCTGCCAGCTGTAAAACAAAACTATCGTTCTATTTGTGGGTCAGAAACGCCTGTGGGCGCTTCTGACCCACTTTTTTTACCCTCTCAGGCGCTCCCCTCTCCGTCACCTTCTGCTTTTTCGCCCAGCTCAGAGTTCGCCGTCCTGCCACTGGCTCCCGCTCTGGGGGAGCTGCCCGCCGGAAAGCGGACGGAGCGGGGCGTCCAGCTCCAGCAGGGTGGCCGCTGCGGCCTCGTCGAGGCTCTGGACGCTGCGCAGTTTCCGGCTGATGGCGCGGCTGCGTACCCCGATGAGGTTGTCAAGCTCTTCGTCGGTCTGGCGGAGGCGCTGCTGCATTTTGGAGAGCCCCTGCCCGAACTTGTCGAACTCGGTCTTCACGGCACCGAGCAGCTGCCAGACCTCACCCGACCGCTTCTGGATCGCCAGCGTCTTGAAGCCCATCTGCAAACTGTTCAGCAGGGCCGCCATGGTGCTGGGGCCGGCCACATTCACCTGATAGTCCCGCTGCAGCACTTCCAGCAATCCAGCATTGACCACCTCGGCATACAGGCCCTCAAACGGCAGGAACAGGATGCCGAACGTCGTGGTATAGGGCGGTTCCACGTACTTTTCGCGGATGTCCTTTGCCTCGCTGCGCAACACAAGCTCCAGCGCGTGGCGGGCATTCTCCACCGCCTGCGCATCGCCGGAAGCCTGTGCATCCTGCAAATGGGCGTAGGTGTCGCCGGGGAATTTCGAGTCGATGGGCAGCCAGACCGTGCTGCCGTCCACGCCTGGCATCTTGACGGCATATTCCACCCGCTGGCTGCTGCCGGGGATGGTGGCCACGTTGGTCTCGTACTGTTCCGGGGCAAGGATCTCTTCCAGAATGGCCCCCAGCTGGATCTCACCCAGGATGCCGCGGGTCTTGACGCCGGAGAGCACCTGCTTCAGCCCGCCGACGTCGGCGGCAAGGTTCTGCATCTCGCCCAGCCCCTTATACACCTGTTCCAGCTGCTCGTTGACGGCCTTGAAGCTCTCGCTCACCCGCTTTTGCAGGGTATCCTGCAACTGTTCATCGACGGTGTGACGGATCTCATCCAGTTTGCGGTTGTTCTCGGCCTGCAGAGCAGTCATGCTCTCGGCCATGCTCCGGCGCAGCTCTTCCAGCTTCTGGGTATTGGATGCTTCCAGCGAACGCAGACGGCGTTCCAGAAGCTGCTGCTGGCTGTCCTGCCCCTGTGCCAGCGTCGTGCTCATGTTCTGCACCGCAGTCTGCAGCGTCTCGCTGACACTGCGCAGGGCGGTGTGATTCTGCTCAGCAAGAGCCGACTGCCTGGCCGCAAACTCCCTGGCCTGCGCATCCAGCTGCTGCTGCATCCAGCGCTTGAGCTCGTCGTGATCCGGTACGCTGCCCTGCTTTTTGCCGGTGCGCCAGAGCACCACGGCCAGTTCCAGGCAGATGGTGACCAGCAGAAGGGTGTAAAGTCCTGCCAGATATTCCATAAATGGTTTTCTCCTATCATCAAAATCCGGGTCCCGCAGAAGGCAGGGCCCGGTGTTTTTTACAGTAATTCGTAGTTCACAAGTTCCTTGCGGGTGTCAAGGGCATCGCCATACAGGCCCACGCCGTCCACCTCGCATTCGCCGGACTGGTTGTCGTAGGGGTCGGAGCGGAAGCCGGTCATGGGCGGATCGAAGGGGGCCTCAAAGGCGCGGTTCGCCACCATCCGCCCGGTGTCCAGACTGCCAAAGTAGTGGCGGCGCATCCTCTCATCGCCCTGCCGCGCCATCGACGCGCCGAACGAGCAGTCCGCATACATCCAGCCCTTGGGCGCGATGTAGAACATCGCCCAGTCGTGGCAGCCCACACCTGTGAGCGAGACGGACAGGCCGCTCTGCCACTGGGCCGGGATGCCCACCAGACGGCAGAGGGTGATGAAGGTCAGCGCCATGATGCCGCAGTCGCCCCGGCGGTTCCGGGCGCACTGGTCGGGCAGGCACTCCTGCACGAAGTAGGCGGGCTGATAGTGGTAGCGCACGTTCAGGGTGACGTAATCGTAGATGCGTTTTGCCTTTTCCGCCGGGTCGGTGATGCCGTCGGTCAGCTGGCGGGCCAGCGCCCGCAGATAGGGCGTAAAGACGATGTGCGGCGCTTCCTCGCCGGTGTCAAAGGTCGGCTGCTGTGCATCCGGCCGGATGTCCATCGGATCTGTGTAGACGGCCGTGGTCCGGTAGCGGTACTCCACCCCAAAGCGGCAGTTCTCGGTAAGGTCTGCCTCCCAGAAGACCGTCCGCTGGGGCGCGTTCTCGTCCGCGATGCGGGCAGGCGGCTCGGTGCAGTCCAGCAGCTCGATCTCGCTCTGGGAAAGACAGGCGGCCGGGATGGGCAGCCAGGCGCGGACATGCACACTGTTCCGCCCCTCCGCCTTCGCCTCGGCCAGTGCGGCGGCAAAGGCTTCGTCCGACATGCCAACGCTGGTCTTCAGGGTGATGCGGGCGCTTGCCTGGCCGTCCCGCTCCATCTGTTCATGCTGGCGGTTGCGGAACTCCCGCGCCGAGGTGCCGGGGGCAGGCGGGTCGATCTGGCGGGCGGCGAGGTCGGCATGGGTCGCCAGCAGCGTTTCGGCAAAGCGGTCAAGGTAGTGCTTCTCCCCTTCCACGAACCGCCAGTCCACCCGGCCCTCCTTCACGAGAAGCCGGAACTCCTCGCGCGTGAAGTCCCGCACCAGCCCCTGCATCCGGGCCACGGCCTCGTCCTCGGTGTAGCAGTATTCTGCCGGGATGCGGCGCATCATCTCCCGCTGGGCCAGCATCGCGTCCCGCAGGGCCTCCACACCGTAGGGCGTGGGGTTCTGGGGCAGCTCCTCTCCCACCGGTTCCGCGCCCTGGCTGCGGGGGCTGTTCTGGGTCACCGTCCAGTCCTCGGCCAGATAGGCATCGATCCGCTCGATGGCCTCCTGATAATACCCGGCGGCTTTCAGCCGCTCCACATCGTCCGGCAGGCCCACATTCAGGCTGCGGAACGTCTCGTTCCAGTTTTTCATCCTACAACGCTTCCTTTCTTGCTCCTTATGCGGCAGGCTGCTGCGCCTGCGCGGTCTGCTCTTCCCAGAAGGCTGTGGCATCGTTGAGCCAGCCTTCTGCATCCGTTCCCTCTGCTATGCCAATACCGTGGAACGCACGTTTGTACACACTTTCGTGGTACGGAACACCATTTCTCGCCAGTGCTTTTTGAAGTGCCGGGCCCTGCTCATAATAATTGAAGGCCATCAACAAAATGTCATTCAGCCCATACCAGAAATATGTTGGCGGAAAATCCGGTGTCACACAGCTGGAAATATTATAATCGTAGTAGCGCAGATCTTCCGAATACGTATCAATCAGCCAACGGTAAATCGGTTTTGCTTCATAGAAATTATTGATCGGATACGCCAACAGCAGTACGCCGGGCCGAGGCACATTGTAACGAGGATATCCCACTTCTTGCCCGCAGAATACGCCCGCAATCTGACCACCGGAAGAATATCCCAGCAGCGCATAATCTTCCGTCTGGACCCCGAATTTTTCTGCGTTGGCCGTAATCAGTTGAATCGCACGGCCAAGATCCTGAATCGGTGCGTTGTCCTTTGCTTCACTTCCGATCCGATACCGAAGTGCAAATACCGCATATCCTTTTTGATGCAGTTCCCATGCAGTGGAAACACCGCCCCGCATCTCGCCGCTGTAAAACAGAGCGTTGCCCGAAAGCACGACCGCATATTTTGCATTGGGCTTATCTGCCGGGAAATAATAGAGTTCCGCATGGTCGCGCGTCTTGTCCTCTGCAATTTCTTCCGGCGTATAGAGTTTGTACGTAATTTGTGTTCCTGTATTATACGTGTCGATCAGAAAGTTCATCCCAGCCACACAGCTGTTGATGGATTCTTTTCCGATCACATCCAGCATCGTATCGTTGTCTTTGCTGCTTTTCAGCAGTCCACAATCCCGCTCCCAGACATATACATAGGTATAAATGCCCGCACCCTTGATGCTGGGGTTTTCGCGCAGTTCCTTCATCGTGGTCTGCGGGGTGATGTTGGCTTCGCCCTTTTCCCCTTCGGCAAAGGCGGGCAGGGCCAGTGCCAGCATCAGGCAGACCAGCACGGCCAGCCGTCTCAGGATGTTTTTCATCGGCACTCTCCTTTTCGCTGCCCCGGCCCGGAGCACACGTCTCCTCCAACCGGGCTGTCATCACGCTCTGCACGAGCGAAAGCAGCCAGAATTTTCTTCTATTGTAGCACAACCGGCCGTTTTCGAAAAGGTATCTCGGACAAAAAAGAACGCCTCCCGCGCGAAGCCAGCGCGCCCGGCGGCCAACTGCCGGGCAGGCGTGCGGTTTCCGGCTAAAAACATTGTACTTTGCCGGAAAGTCTGCTATACTGAAAGAATCGGAAGAAATTTTGAGGAATCGCGGAGCATTGCGGCTCCGTTCAGGGGAACGTATGAACAAGATCACAGTCCGGCCCATGACGCCGGAAGATTGGCCGACAGTATCCAAGATTTATCTGGAAGGCATCGCCACCGAGCACGCCACCTTCCAGACCGACTGCCCGCCCTATCCCGCGTGGGATGCCTCCCATATCAAAGAATGCCGCCTTGTAGTGGAGGACGATGGCGTCCTGGCAGGCTGGACGGCCCTGCACCGGGTCGACCCCCGCTGGTGCTACCGGGGCGTGGCCGAAGTCAGCATCTACATCGGCGAACGGTTCCGGGGCCGGGGGCTGGGGTATCACCTGCTCACCACCCTCTGCCAGCAGGCCGAAGCGGCCGGTTACTGGACGCTGCAATCCACGGTCTTGCAGGACAACGCAGCGTCCAAAGGCCTGCACCTGAAATGCGGGTTCCGCCTGGTGGGCCGCCGCGAGCGCATCGCGCGGGACTGCCATGGCCGCTGGCTCGATACCTTTTTGATGGAGCACCGCAGCCAGGACGATGAACCGGCGGGGTATTTCAAACTATAAGGCAAAACGCTCCAACGCAAAAAAGCGATGGCCCGAAACGGCCATCGCTTTTTGCGTTTTCTGTTTTGATTCCCTGCGGAATTACCAGAACCAGTACCGCTTCTTGACCGCGACGTACGCGATGAGACAGGCCACCACAAGGATGCCTGCGCCGATGAAGAAGGTCCAATTGATGCTGGTGAAGCGCAGATTCTGGTTGGTCAGCAGATACTCGCCCGCCACGTCGGCATGTGCCACGCCGTCCTTGTAGCTGTTGAGGAACTGCCACTTCCCGCTCACGGTGTTGTGCAGATACAGGCGGCTATACCCGGCATTTTCGCCGGTCATGGTGATGGTCACGCCGCAGGGCATAGCCTCACCCTCGTTCAGAGTGAAGCGCAGGCCGTACTCGTCGGGCGAAAAGGTCAGCGCGGTGTTCACCTCGCTGGTGGTGTTGCGGATGGTGGAGCCGTCCACGGTCAGGGTGTAGTCCTCCGCTTCCAGCACGAGGGTGCGGCCCGTGGTGCGCAGGGCGTTCAGCATCGCGGTGGTCAACACCGGGACCTGACTCTGCGGGTAGGAGATGGTATCGGAGGCCGCATTCTCAATGGAGGCCACGATGGGGTCGGTCTCCGCCGGAGCCGTTCCCTCCCCGGTGCTGTCCGTGCTGCTGCTGGATGCGGACGCCGTGCGGTTGACGATGACCGTCACCGACGAAGAGACCTTGCCGTTGGAAACGATGATGGAGGTCGCGCCGGTGGCAACACCGGTCACGACGCCGCTTCCGTTCACGGTGGCGATCTTCTTATCCTTGCTGGTAAAGGTCAGCTTTTGGGAGGCCGAAGAAGGTGCCACCGAGCCGGTGATGGTGCTGGAAGCCCCCGGCTTGAGCACGATGTAGTTCGTGTTCAGGGAGATGGACTCCACCGGGCCGGTGGACGCCGAGCTGGAGGAGGCTGCCACAACGGTTACGGTCGCCGAGCAGGTCACATCCCCGGCGGTGGCCGTGATGGTCGCCTTGCCGGGGGCCACGCCGGTCACTTTGCCGAAGTTGTTCACGGTGGCCACGCCGGGATCGGAGGAGCTCAGCGAGACACTGATATAATTTGCCGCCGTGGTGGGCAGCACTGCCAGCGAGAGCGACGTGGTGTCGCCCACGGCAATGGTGCTGGACGCCAGCGTGATGTCCATCTCGGTCGCGATCATCGTGCTGTCGGGCTGGGTGGTAATGGTATAGGTGCAGCTGACATCGCCACAGGTGGCCGCGATGTTCGCTGTGCCCAGGCCCACCGCCTGCGCCACGCCGTCCTCCCCGACCGAAACGATGTTCGGGTTATCGGAAACGTAGCTCACACCGTTGCGGCTGGCGGCTTTCTGCGGCTGGACCACCGGCGAAAGCTGCTGGGCCGTGCCCACGGTCATGGTGGGGGCATAGTCCCCTGTTTCCACGCTCTCAGCCGCCACAGGGCTCCACGGGAAGGTGATAGCAGCCGGGGCAGAAATGGGGCTGGCTGCGGCTGCGGGCAGCGCTGCGCCTGCGGCCAGCAGGCCCAGCAGGGCGGCGCTTACGGCCAGCTGTTTCGGGTTCAGTTTCATTCTATCGTACCTCTTTGGGCGTTGAGTTTGCGGACGCTGTTTAACGGAACAAAACGCCCAGGGCCTCCATGACATATTCAAAGTAAGTCAGCTTGTCGTACTCGACACGGGCGGTCACGCTCATGCCGTTGGCCAGATCGACCTTGTCGCCGCTGTTGCTCACCACGTAGGTGCTGTTGGGCTTGATGGTCATCTTGTAGTACGAGCCGGCCTCGGTGGAGGTCACATCGCTGTCAATGGAAGTCACCGTGCCGGTCAGGTTGCCGTAGGAATACTCCGACAGGCCGGTGATGGCGATCTTGCAGGGGTCGCCCACGTTGATGAGCGGCCGGTCGCTGACGGTCAGGGCCGCCACGATCTCCTGATCGCTGTTCTCGCTGGCCACGGTGGCCAGTGCCGAACCGGCGCTCAACACCATGCCCACCTTATAAGGGGTGTCCATGTGGATGACGCCGGACGTGGGCGCATAGATGTAGTAATCGTTCGCGCCGCTTGCCAGCGTATCCAGCTGGGCCTGAATGTTGTCGATGTTGGTCTGCACACTGGTCAGGTTGCTGGTGATGGACTGCAGCGTGGAGTAGTACAGCGCCTCGATCTCGCTCTGGTTCTGCTCCATCAGGGCCTTGATCTGCTCGTCGGAGTAGCCCGCCGCCTGATAGGGCGAAGCGTCAAAGGCCTTCTGCTGCACCTGGCTCTTGTAGCTCTCATACTGGTAATAGTAGGGCTGGTCGTCCAGGTCGGTCTCGCTGAAATAGTTCGTGTCGTCCTGAATGGACTTCAGCAGCTTTTCATACTGTGCCTTCTGCTTCTGATAGATCTCCAGCTGGCTCTTGTAGCTGTCCTGCTGCATGTCGATGTCGGTGCTCTTGACATGGGCGATGAGGTCGCCCTCGTTGACATAGCTGCCCTCCGAGATGCTGAGCTCGGTGATGGAGCCGGAGTAGCTGGACATGATATAGGTCTTGTTGCTTGCCTGCACCGTGCCGGCCGATTGGCTGACGTAGGTGCGGTAGTTCTGGGTGCTCCAGATGGTCAGGAAGACCAGCAGGCCCGCCACCAGAAGGATCATCGCGTAGCCAAAGGGCGGCACACGCTTTTCCATCATGATGCGGCGATCCTGCAGGTCGGAAAGGTTCTGAATGGTCGTCATAATCACTTGGTCTCCATAAAGACGTCGAGCACACCGTTGTCGTCGTCCTGATTGACATAGACGGTGTACGAATCGCCGGTCGTCTCGATCTCATGCTCGAACGCATAGATATCCAGTTTCTGGCTGGCAAGATTGCTGTAGCTCATGGGGCCGGTGTAGTGGGCATACAGGCAGTTGCGCACCCGCAGCAGAGCGTCCATCTGGTAGCCGGGGTCCAGCCGGGGGATCAGCTGATTGACCTGCTGCATGAAGTAGATCTCCGCCGTGGGGTTGGGGCCCTTGCGCATCTTCACGCACTGCACGATGGGGCCCACCGGCATGGCGTCATGGCTGCGGATAAAGTTCTGCATCTGGGTCAGCACAATGGCCAGATTGCCCATATCCTCAACTTCCACCTTGCGCGACAGCACATTGGTCAGCTTCAGGGTCTTGTGTTCTGCAACTTGAATTTCTCTCATGGTATCGTCCACCTGTTTCTTTAGATTTCTCCCGCAAGTGCGGGGGTAATAGGCAATAGCCCTCTCAGTCAATGCTTCGCATTGCCAGCTCCCCCAAAGGGGGAGCCATTGGCATGTCGGGCAGGTCATTTCCTTACCCGTCAGCATCTTCGCCCTGCTCTCATTGGCAGCAGCATCTTACTTTTCCGAAACCGCCCACCGGCGCATTGTCAGAACCAATGCAACGCTGTCTTGTTGGAAAGCGCGTTTTTCCTTTTTTAACATTGTCCGCAGAAATTCCGTCGAGATTCACATATTGGCGGCTCATTCAACGTCACCTTTTGCTTCTTCGTCGAACACAGCGCGCCGTTCCCGGATCACACGGTCGATCTTACTGCACACATCACTGAATTGCGTTTCGATCTCAGCATTTGTAAAACGTAGAACTTCCAGATCGTATGCCTGCAAGCGCCTGCTCCGAGCTTCGTCCCGGTCTTGTGCCGCATTTTGAAGGTGAACCAGCCCATCCACTTCAACGATCAGATGTGCCGATGCACAATAAAAATCCACAACGAACGATTCAATGATTCGCTGTTTGTAGATCTTCACCGGATAATCCTTCAAAAACGCATACCACGACTTTCGTTCCTGCGAGGTCATTTTTCTTCGCAGACCCCGTGCAGTCTCCAGCATTTTCAGGTTTTTCAGGACACGCTCTTTCACCTGCACCATCCCCGGCTTCGTCTATGCTTTTTCATCCAGCAGCCGCTGCCAATGAGGACAGCGCCCGGCTGTTTCCGGATCAACAAATAACTTGACCGACACGCCAGTGGCTCCCCCTCTGGGGGAGCTGGCACCGAAGGTGACTGAGAGGGCTATCACCTATTACTCGCGTAATAAGTGACATTATAAAAATAAGGTGTGCCAGAAGGCTTACGCCTCCTGGCACACCATTACGAGGCATTATCATCAGCCCCGCCTACAATGTAGGGCGGTGCAAATGAAATACACCAACTATTTAGATGTTACTCTAAATTAGGCCAGCTTATACTTCACGCCGTCAACGGTCTTCTCAAAAGCAGTCCACTTGCCGCCCTCGGTGGGATCACCAGCGAACAGGGTGACATCGCCAGCCTTGTTAGCAACGGTAGCGTTGCCCAGGTTGTAGACAGCAGCGACAGTGCCCAGAGTCTGAGCAACAGAATCGCCGAACTGGCCATTCTTAGCAACGAACAGGCCCTTGAAAGCATCGCCCAGGCCCTTCCAGGTAGCGTTGCCACCGAAGATGTAGCCCAGAGTGCTGTGGACAGTCTTGCCAACGAATGCGTTACCAACCAGGGTCACAACATTGGTGTTGAAGGTCTTGACGTTAGCAGTGGTCCAGATGGGAGCGGTGACAGAGCCGATAGCCTCGATCACGCCACCACCGATAACATAGGTCATTTCGTTCTCTGCGATAACAGAGTAGTTTGCAGGCATCATCATAATGAATTACTCCCTTCAAATGATTGAATCGAATTTAGGACTTCTTCAGGCTGCGCAACCATCCAAAGCCATTTTTATGTAATCGAGTGCGCACTCGATTGCAACTTAATAAGTGATCGCCTCACCGCCGTCATCGTCTTCCTCGACCACTGCGGCGTGAGCAATGGGTTTCGGCTCTTCCTTCTTGCGGCGGAAGATGCCCTGCTGCAAATTCCAAAGCTCGTAATACTTGCCCTGTTTTGCCAGCAGTTCATCGTGTGTGCCGCGCTCCACGATCTCGCCATGATCCATGACCAGGATCTGGTCGCAGTCACGAACGGTGGACAGGCGGTGTGCCACGATGAGCATCGACTTGTCAGCCAGCTGGTTGTAGATCATATCAAAAATGGTATTCTCTGTGCCAAAGTCCAGGCTGCTGGTCGATTCGTCCAGAATGTAGAGGTTCGAGTCCTTCAGGAAGGCACGAGCCAAAGCAATGCGCTGCTTCTCACCACCGGACAGGCCGTTGCCGGCTTCCTCCAGATAGGTGTTGTACTGCAGCGGCAGCTTGCGGATGAACTCATGTGCATCTGCCTTTTTGGCAGCGTCCTTGACCTGCTCAAGGGTGGCTTCCGGACGCGAGATCCGGATATTCTCAAACAGAGTCTTGCTGAACAGCTCGACATTCTGTGGGACGTAAGAGATCGCACGACGTACCGATGCGTTGGTATACTCGTCGAGGTTGATACCGTTCACATCAATTTCGCCGCTCTCCGGCTCATAATACTTGAGCAGGAGTTTGGTGATGGTCGATTTACCGCTGCCGCTGCTGCCGACCAGCGCCACCTTCTGTCCCTGCGGGATGGTGAAGGAGATGTGGTTCAGTGCGGGGCTGCGGTTGCCATATCGGAACGTGACATCTTTGAATTCGATGTCGCCTTCGATCTGTTCCATCTCGGTGTGCTCTTCATCTTCGGCCTGTTCCGATTCATAATCCATGATCTCGGTCAGGCGCTTCATGGAGATATCGGCTTCCTGAATCGACATCTGCATCGAGATCAGGTCGCTCACCGGAGAAGTAAAGTAACCGGACAGCGTGGTGAATGCCATATAGCCGCCCAGTGTCAGCTCACCATTCAACACCTGCATGATGCCCACGTAAGTGGTCACCATATTCAGCAGAGTGGAGATCACCATCGAGACCAGAGACTGGCCGGTGCTGATCTTGCTGGAACGGAGACTGATCTTCAGGCTCTTGATGTACTCGCGTTCCAGAGCTTCCAGCTCGCGGTCTTCGCAGGCATTGCATTTGATGGTCTCAATGCCGCGCAGGCTCTCGATCATCTGGCTGTTCAGCATTGCGGACTGCTGCATCGTCTCTTCATTGATCCGCTTGTACGGCTGCTTGAAGATGATGACGAGGAGCAGGCTCAGCGCGGTGCTGAACAGGGTGAGCGAGAACAGCGAGGAGTTCATCCGGAACAGTACGATGCCAACGCCTACGGCCATCACTACGTCCATCACGATGGTCATCGCGATGTTGGTCAGGACCGATTTGATGGTGCCTGCATCGGAGTAACGGGTGGTGATCTCACCGGTCTTCCGCGTTGCGAAGAACTTCATCGGCAGTTTGTACACATGCTCGAAGTAACCCAGCATCAGCGGAATGTCGATCCGGATGGACAGGAAGATCAAGATCCACTGGCGAACCGTGCTGAGCAGGTTGCTCGTGAGATTGACTACGCTGAACACAAGGATCAGGGTGATGAGTAAGTTCTTCAACCCATACGGAAGCACCTCATCCATCAATGCTTTATTGAACACTGTGGAGACGATGCCGATGACCGTAAGGATCACCGAACAGAGGATTGCATAAAGAAAAAGTTTTTTCTGGGGCCAGAGCAGGTCGACATACCGCTTGAGCATGTGGTATTTGCCGGTGTTCTTATCCCCTTTGGCGCTTGCATCGGTGCTGGTGCCGTTGATGCTGGTGCCAGCTTTCTTTGCCTTGCCGCCCTTGAACTCCGAGGTGGGGTTCATCAGCAGCAGAACGCCGGTGAAGTTTT
>OGYR01000968.1_pt1 | contig 11673 bp, 8 predicted proteins | sample 1576661 | NCBI WGS metagenome assembly OGYR01 (sample SAMEA3541490, study PRJEB24748) | human gut metagenome | biome: human gut; feature: human-associated habitat; material: faeces | place: China | collected 2012
ATTTTATGGACTTTGAATTATTGGAAAAAGCAGGAATGACAAAATATGAGATGGCAAAAAATGATCCATTTTGTTTTTTTATGAGAAGTATCGTTGCAGGGCTTTATTTAGGGCTTGCAACGATTTTATCTTATACTTTAGCAGTTTTATTAATTGGACATCATGTGATTGCATCTAAAATTGCATTTGCAGGAGCATTTGGAATAGGACTCGTTATTATTGTATTACTTGGTTCAGAATTATTTACAGGAAATTGTTTTACCACAATGTTTCCAGTTTATCATAAAAAACTAAGATTTTTTGATATTTTACCGATGTGGGGGATTTGTTATGTAGGTAACTTTGTAGGCATTGCGCTGATTTGTTTTTTATTTATTAAAAGTGGTGTTAATCATGAGGCAATGAATCAATATCTTGCAAGTGTTGTTTCTAATAAGTTAAATTTTGATTATTTAGAACTTTTTATTAAAGGAATCTTATGTAATTTCATTGTTTGTGCAGCAGCATTTGTAGGAATGAAGCTAAAGGAAGAAACAGCTAAAACATTTATTATGATGATTATTGTTATGACTTTTGTTTTACCAGGATTTGAACATAGTATTGCCAATATGGGAACATTTTCGATGACTTTTACAGCTCTTGGTACAGAAATTTCTTGGAGTGGTGTGTGGTTACATATGTTACTTTCAACTTTAGGAAATATTATAGGTGGAAGTATTTTACTTGGATTACCAATTTATTTAATGATTAGACCTAAAAAAATCTAGCTAATTGCTAGATTTTTTTTATGTCTTGATAATTAATGAGTTCAATCTTTTTTGTCATTTCTTTTGCTTTTTGGCTACATATAATATCTAATTCATGAGCGCGTCTTAAATTATAAGAAGATATTTGATAAAGTTTCCAATCAATCATTGCAGGATGACACATTAATTCATAATTTTTAACATCTTTATGTAAAATAGTATCAATCATTTCAAATGTAGCATCTTGGTTATAGAATAGTTCTTCAAAATAAACAGGTTCAAAATCTTTTTGTAAGTATGTTTCTTGACGAATAGGTAAATCATATTCATGAGCTAGCTTTAATGCAACATCAATATTACTATTAAGTAAATGAACATGATGATGAGAATCTAGATGGGTTGGTTTATGGCCCATGATTTTAATAAATTTTTCAATTTGAGCTTTCCATTCTTGATAAAGCTCTTCTTGAGATACGATAGCTTCTCTATTTGTATAAGTATCTCTTGATTTAAAATTTCCTTTTTCATCAACAAAACTTACATTTGTTAAAGGTTTTCCTACTGTAATATTCAAATGAACACCTAAGCCTAAATTTGGATAGTCTTTTGTCATTTCTAAATATTTTTCAATGTTTTATCGCTAAATGCTACTTATTTTGGCGTAAGTGGTCATTTATCCCCAAATTAGTCTGTTTTATCCAATACTTACGACTAACCCCCTACGCAACTTCCCCATAGAAGGTTCGTTTTTTGCGAAACTAAAATAATGGTACCCCCCACCACATTAAAACAAACTACTGGAAGTGTCATTTATTTCCGACCCCCCTTTGCCGGAGTTTTATGACAGCCCCATGTAGTTCGTAGCCCATAATCCTCTGAGAACCGTGTCCCAGAATTCGCTTGCGAAATGGGATGCGGTTTCCGCTTGTGGCCCCGTTGGGAAACCACATCCCACTCCGATCGCAAATTCCGGATCGCACTTTCCGCCAAGACCCTCAACCGGAAACGGCATCCCATTTCTCGGCCGAAAACTGGGATGCGGTTTCCACAGAGCTCCTCAACGGGAAACCGCATCCCATTCCAAAGGCAAATTCCGGGACGCAGCTTCCGCAACCCCACCCATCCGGAAATCCCATCCCACTCCGCACACATCCGGGCATAGAACAATCAGCTTACTAGGCCTTCCATCAATAAAGGGGCGCCCTCGTGTCACGAAAAAAGCCTCGAGAACTTCGAGGCTTTCACATTTGTATTGTTTTGCACGAAGGACCACGAACGGCGAAGCTACTCTCCCAGCACGGCCTTTTTGGCGGCCGCCGCCATGTTGTCCAGATCTTCCTTGGTGGGATGGTCCTTCGCGGCAACCCAGTTGTCGAGCAGCATCTTAAATCGGGCGTTGTCGGGATCTTGCTCGAGCATTGCCTCGTAGCGCTGCTTGACCGCAGGGCCCATCTTGCCCTGGCACATCGCCCAGCCCGCAAGCTCGGCATCCTCGGCTAAATTGGACGACACGCGATCGATAATCTGCTGAAAATAGCTCTGGTCGGCACCGAAGCCGCAGGTGCCAAACAAAAAGACGCGCTTGCCATGCAGGGCGGAAAGCAGCGCCGCCACCGAGGGCGTGCAGGCGCCCTTGTCGCACCAAAAACCAACGAGCACCGTATCGGCAGCGCAGGCACCCTGTGCCTCGTGCGCGACCTGCTCCGGATCTGCATCATCGCTCAGCGCGGCGGCGTGGATAAACTCGACACCCGCAGCCTGCAGGGCGCGCTTAATCGCCCCCGAAACCATCCTGGTATTACCGCTCTTGCTGTTGACCACCATAGAGCATGTCATAGTCACGTTGCCTCGTTTCCCCCGAAACTCGAGCCATTAATGCAATTTGTTAAAAGCATATCTTAGTACTATCGACGCAGATGTAAACCATCTGCCGCTAATCGGCAGCCCCTACTGGGCTCTACTGGGCGAACTGACTGCGGTAGAGCTCGGCATAGAAGCCGTCTGCCGCCAGCAGCTCGTCGTGTGTGCCGCGCTCGATAATCTGGCCGTCGCGCATGACCAGAATGCAGTCGGCGTTGCGAATCGTCGAAAGGCGATGCGCCACAACAAAGCTGGTACGACCGGCCATGAGCTCGTCAAATGCCGCCTGAACCTGCAGCTCGGTACGCGTATCGATGCTCGACGTTGCCTCGTCCAGCAGCAAGATCGCCGGGTCGGTGAGCATGACGCGCGCGATGCACAGCAGCTGCTTTTGACCCTGGCTAAACGTGCCGCCGTCCTCGCCGATTACCGTGTCGTAGCCGCCTGGCAGCTGCACGATAAACTTGTGCGCGTGCGCGCGCTTGGCGGCTTCGATGACCTGCTCGCGCGTGGCTCCTGGGCAACCGTAAGCGATGTTGTCCGCCACCGTGCCCTCGAACAGCCACGTATCTTGCAGCACCATACCAAAGGCGCGGCGCAGGCTTGCGCGCGTGTAGTCACGCGAAGACCGGCCATCGACCATGATGCGTCCGGCATCGATATCGTAAAACCGCAGCAGCAGGTTGATGAGCGTCGTCTTGCCGCAGCCCGTGGGACCGACCAGGGCAAAGCGCATGCCGGGCTTGGCCTCGATGCAAATATCCTGCAGCAGCTTGCGATCGGGCACATAGCTAAAGTCCACATGCTCAAAGGCGACCTCGCCCTGCGGGGCGGCAAGCTCCACGGCATCTGGCGCATCGGGCTCTTGCTCGCGAGCGTCGAGCAGCGCGAACATGCGGCGCGCCGAGGCGTACGCGGTCTGGATCTGCGTAATGACGTTGGTGACCTCGTTGAACGGCTTGGTGTACTGGTTGGCATAGGACAAGAAGATCTGCACGCCGCCCACCGTAAGCGCCGCCGGCACGCCCGTGATCACGCCCACGCAGCCGATCACAGCGACCACGGCATAGATGATGTTGTTGATAAAGCGCGTGCCGGGGTTGGAGAGCGAACCCATAAACTGCGCGCGCTCGCCCGCGGTGTAAAGCTCGGCATTGAGGGCATCGAAGCGCTGCTGGACGTTGGGACCATAGGCAAAGGCGTCGACAAGCTTCTGCTCACCCACGTATTCCTCGATATGACCGCCAAGCTGACCCTGAATGCGCTGTTGAGCCGTAAAGCTCTTGTTGGAGAGCTTGGCGATGGCGCCGGCGGCAAAGATGGAAAGCGGCGTGACGAGCACCACCACGAGCGTCATGGTCAGGTTAATGGAGAGCATAAACGCAAGCGTGCCCACGATGGTGATGACGCCGGTAAAGAGCTGGGTAAAGCCCTGCAGCAGACCGTCGCCAACCTGGTCGACGTCGTTGACCACGCGGCTCATAAGGTCGCCGTGGGCATGGCTGTCGATAAAGCCGAGCGGCATGCGGCTGAGCTTATCACTCGCCTCCACGCGCATGTCACGCACCGTCTCGTAGGATAGGCGGTTAACGCAGTAGCCCTGCAGCCACTGGAAGGCCGCGGCTCCCACCACGACGAGCGCGAGTTTGGTGACGAGCGGCAGCAGTGCGTCGAAATCCACCTGGCCCGCGGCAACAATCAGGTCGATGCCCTCGCCAATGAGAATAGGTGTGTAGAGCTGCAAGATAACGGAAATGGCGGCACTCACAAACGACGCCGCAAACGAGACGCGGTGCGGGCGAACATAACCCATCAGGCGACGGGTCACCGCGCCCACGGGATAGCGCTCAGGGTCGCCGGGCTGGCGCGGGCCGTCACCCAGGTCGTTGAGCTTGTCGTTGCCGGACACATTGGCCGTCATCGTGGCGACCGAACCGGAAGAAGTATACGGATTCATCTAGCAGCCCTCCTTTGCGCAGACGGATGCGGGAACGGTTGGGGCGGACGTGGGCGCCGCACTCCTCTGCTGGCCCTCGAGCTCCTCGCGGCGCAGCTGCGACTGGCAAATCTCGCGATAGAGCTGGCAGCTTGCATACAGCTCGTCATGCGTGCCCAGACCCGCGACCGAGCCGTGGTCGAGTACGCAGATCATGTCGGCGTCGCGCACGGTCGAGACGCGCTGGCTTACGATGACGGTCGTCAGCGGCAGCCCGCCCTCGGCGGCACCGCGCACGCTGCGCTCGCGAATGGCATGGCGAAGCGCCGCGTCGGTCTTAAAATCGAGCGCCGAGGCGGAATCGTCCATGATCAGGACCTGTGGCGAACCCACCAGGGCGCGCGCGATGGTCAGGCGCTGGCGCTGGCCACCACTAAAGTTCTTGCCGCCCGCCTCGACCGGGGCATCGAGCCCCTGCAGCTTGTTGCGCACGAACTCGCTGGCCTGCGCCATATCGAGCGCCGCCCAGAGCTCCTCGTCGGTTGCCGCCTCGTCGCGCCAGGTCAGGTTGCTGCGGATGGTGCCGCTCACCAGCGACGCGCGCTGCGGTACGGTCGCAACCACATGGCGCAGCTGATCGAGCGGCCAAGTGCGCACGTCGGTACCCATCACGCTCACACTGCCGGTGCCCGCATCATACAGGCGCGGAATAAGCGAGACGAGCGTGGACTTGCCGCTGCCCGTGCCGCCGATGATTCCGAGCGTCTTGCCCAGCGGCAGCTCCAGGGTCACATCGTCGACGGCATTTGCCGCGCCCGCGCCAAACGAAAAACTCGCATGGTCAAAGCTCAGTGCGGGGGCCGGGGCGCCACTTGCCAGGTCACCCGGCCTGGGCAGCGCGACCTGCTGGTTGTCCCCGTCCGTGATGCTCGGCACGCAATTGAGCACCTCGTTGATACGTGACGCACTGGCGCTCGCCTTGGTAAAGACCACGACCAGGTTGGCGACATACACGATGGAGGTGAGGGTCTGCGTCATGTAGTTCACAAACGCCATGACCTGGCCCTGCGTGAGCTCACCCACGTTGACCTGGATGCCACCCACCCACAGGATGGCGCACACGCCTAGGTTCATCACCAAAAACGTGACGGGGTTGAGAATCGATGAGAGCTTGCCCACCGCGATGGCAGTATTGGCCTGGTCATCGGCGGCTTGGGCAAAGCGCTCACGCTCGTGGTCCTCGCGCACGAAGGCGCGAACCACGCGGACGCCCGAAAGACCTTCGCGGCAGATAAGCGCGATGCGATCGAGCTTTGCCTGCAGCTGCTTGTAGTAGGGAATGCAGCGCGCCATGACAAACCAAAACACCAGGCCAATGGCGGGTGTGCAAATCAAGAAAATCACGCCAAGCTTAAGGTCGATGGCGAGGGCCGCGCACATAGAGCCCACCGCCAAGAAAGGCCAGCGGATGAGCATACGCACGCCCAGCGCCACGGCGAGCTGAACTTGGTTGACGTCGTTGGTAATGCGCGTGATGAGCGACGGCGTGCCGAAGCGGTCGAGTTCGGCATAGCTCAGCTTGTTGATGTGCTCGTAGAGCGCACCACGGATATCGGTGCCCATGCCCTGTGAGGTGAGCGCCGCCATCTTTTGGCAGACGAGCGTAAACGAGATGCCGATCACAGCCATGGCGCCAAGTACCATGCCGTAGTGGATAACGGCATTCACGTCGTGCGAGCCAATGCCCTTATCGATCATCTGGGCAATCACCAGCGGCGTCAGCAGGTCAAAGATCACTTCGATCAACTTGCACGCAGGGCCGATCACCATATATCGGCGAAACTTACCACCAAAACGCCTGAGCAACTCAATCATGTATAGGCGCTCCCTATCATCATCCACATTCAATTCGAACCATGATAGTACCGCCACCCCAAAAGAAGCGTAAACAACTCGTCATTTCTAACGGGATTCAGTTTTCAGAGGAGCATACGCGCACACCCAGCCAGTGGCGGGCCAATCGCTTGGTTTACTTACATTAGTGCTACCAAGTTAGTCGCCGACCCTTGAAATGAGGTGCCGAGATGAACGACATTCTCGCGAGAAGAGCAAGACGAACAACCTTGGGCATCGCCCTTTCCGCGGCACTTATCGCGGGAATCGCCCCTGCAACGGCGATCGCGGCGGAAACCAGCTCCCCCACCGGTGCAGTTGCCTTGCAGACGGAAGACGCGGCCGCCGCAAAAGAAAAAGCGTATGCAGCCATGCAGGAAGCGCTCAAAAACCTCGAAGCCGCAAAAGACGCCGCAAGTCCCGAGAAACTTGCGGAAATCGATGATGACATTGCCAGTTTTCAAGAGATCCACGACATGGTGGTGACGGAAGCCGCCAAACGGAGGGAACCCCTTCCCGCCATGCAAGCGAACGTCGATGCAGCCCAAGCCAAATACGATGAGGCCCACAACCGGACAAGCGGCCTTCAGGCAGAATTAGATAAGGTACTCAAGGAGCTCGGCGACGAGGCGCCCAGCACAGCTATTAAGGAGCATATTAAGCAGTTGCGCAGTGAGATCATGGCGGCAGAAAGGCGAGAAGAATCTTGTGAAGATGATCTTCACCGCTACCAACGCCGGCTCGAAAGCCAGGAAAAACAGGTTCAGTATTTCGAAAGTGAGGCAGAGGAAGCTAAAGCCCACATCGACGAGGACATAGCCAAGCGAAATGCACTCCTCGGCGATTTGGAAAAGGCGCAAACGGCCTATGACGACGCCTGCAAAGCATACGAAGAGGCGAAAGCCGCGGCAGACAAGGCCACCTCGCCCGAGATAACGAAACCCGCCGAGACGACAAAACCCTCCAGCTCAGCGCAGCCGGCCGAAACGGCACAGCCCGCCAGCTCGCCCGCGACCGGCAAATACGCTCCATCGAGCTCCACCAAGCAAGCAGATACGACCGCCGGCAAGCTCGCGAACACGGGCGACACAGCACCGAGCGCAATCGCACTCGCAGGAATCACCGCCGCAGGACTCGGAATAACCACCGCAGCCACACGCCGCATCAAGAACTCAAAATAGCTGCCAGAGCATATCGCTCCCACCAATCTACAAGCCCATAGACAAAGAGGCCCGTTTCCCCAACCAAAACCAGAGAAACGGGCCTCCTTACTTGTAAAAACAGATGGCAACGCCGCCGTCTCTTGAACCACGTAGCCATTGATGTCTTGGCGCAGTCAGCGAGCGCCATCCAGAGCGAACAAGTTGGCATGAAAAAGGCAAGGCATAGACCTTCTGGTCATGCCTTGCCTTTTGAATGACAAATTGTCGCTCTGGGTGGCGCGCAGCGTCGAGCATTGCGCGGTTTGGTAAAACCGCGCAAAAAGAAAGCCCGTGCGCTCGATGGATTCGGATGCCCGACAGAGGCTCCTTATGGCTGCTTCCTTCCGGACCTGACCAGATTCGGAACATGTCGTCATCCGAACCCATCGAACGCGCTAGGCGCTCGATATATCTTACCCGCTCCCGCCCGATGGGGCAAGACAGCCAATTTGGGACGGGGCTTTTTTGACTACTTTTTAACTGATGGGTAGTCAAAAAAGCCCCAAAATGACTACTTTTCTAGAGGCGGCCGAGGTCGTAGGCTCGCGCGGCAGACTCGCCAGCGCAGATGAGGTTGGTTGCGGCTTCTTGCGGATCGAGTGCCCGCTCCAGGTCCATGGGCTTGCGACAGATCGGCAGGACAAGGTCGATGCCCTGCTCGTACACCGCATCCAGGTTGTCGGCACGACCGCCCACGACGGCAACAACCGGCTTGCCATAGCGCTTGGCACGGCGGGCCACGCCCACCGGCGCCTTACCGGCGGCGGATTGCTCGTCCATATTGCCCTCGCCCGTTATGACCAGGTCGACATCGCGTACACGCTCGTCAAACCCCACGAGATCGAGCACCGTCTCCACACCCGAGCGTAGCTCCGCACCGAGTGCCAGCAACGCCGCGCCCAAGCCCCCGGCAGCGCCCGCGCCGGGCACGCCGAGCACCGAGCCAAATGTCCGTGCGCCCTCGGGTGTGCGCAACAACCCCTGGGCTCGAGCTCCGGCAATCGCAGCGTCGAGCAAGCGGCCGTAGCCGACCATCCAGCTGTCGCACCTGCGCAGTGCCTCGACGTCGCCCGTCGGCAGACCCTTCTGTCCGCCGAACACCGCCAATGCGCCCCGACGCCCTACGAGCGGATTCTCGACATCGGAAAGCACCACGACACGCGCGCCATTCAGTGCCCGTAGCGCCGGTACCAAATCGATACTCGCCACGTGTTCAAGGCCCGCGAGCCCCGGCGCGATATCGCAGCCACGGTCATCGACAAGACGCGCGCCCAGCGCCTGCAGCATGCCGGCGCCACCGTCGTTGGTGGCACTGCCGCCCAGACCAATATAGATAGTCTTTGCCCCAGCACGGACTGCGCGAAGCATGAGCTCGCCCACGCCATAGGTTGTAGCAACCAGCGCCGACGACTCCGTGCAAGGCGAGTACCCAATGCCGGCCGCCTCGGCCATCTCGATGACCGCGGACTCGCGCTCGCCGTCCACCAGCATCCGGGCAGACACGCGTTCGCCCAAGGGACCTGCCACCTCGCAGGTCGAGAGCTCACCACCGCATGCGGCGATAGCATCGAGCGTTCCCTCGCCACCATCTGCCAGCGGCAACGCGGCCACCTGGGCATCGGGCCAAACGCGGCGCACGCCTTCGGCAACGGCCTCCTCTGCCTGCGCACTCGACACACTGCCCTTAAAGGAGTCGATCGCCAGCAGCACGCGGCGGGGCCGGCGGCACGCGGGGCCAAAGTCAACCGCCGCGCCAGCATCCTCTTCGGCACACGCGAGCGCCTCAGCATGAGCGGCATGCGCCTCAAGATCGGCCCCGCAACCGCAGCCAGCACCATCGGCGTCACGCAGCCCACTAAAATAGTCGCTCAACACCTCACAACACTCATCCGCCAGCACGCCGGCATGTACGTTAAACCGATGATTCAGGCGCGAATCGGCATTCAGGTCATACAGCGAACCCAGAGCGCCCGCCTTGGCATCAGCCGCGCCATACACGCAGCGTCCTACGCGCGCGTTAACCATAAGCCCCGCACACATGCAGCAGGGCTCAAGCGTCACGTAGACCGTACAGTCGGAAAGGCGCCAGCGACCGAGCGACCGAGCGGCAGCGCACAGGGCCGCGAACTCTGCATGCGCCGAAGGGTCCTGATCGAGCTCGCGACGATTATGCGCCCGCGCGACAATCTCACCCGCGCGCACCACCACAGCGCCAATGGGCACCTCGCCCACCGCAGCGGCGGCGCGAGCCTCCGCCAGCGCCTCGCGCATGAACTTCTCGTCGATTTCGGTGATCGTCATCGTTCGCCTTCCCTGTTGCAAATTCAAAACGATGCTATCATTACGACTCACGGAGAGATGGCAGAGCGGTTGAATGCGGCGGTCTTGAAAACCGTTGAGCGCGAGAGCGTTCCGGGGGTTCGAATCCCCCTCTCTCCGCCACTTTTAGTGATGCACCGGCGTCATGGTTCGCTCGAACAGCGCATCGACCACGTCGGCCATCTCGGGTCGACGCTCGAGGTCGTGACCCGACTCCCACCATATCGTGAAAAGTCGAATAATACCGCCGGCGACAAACTCAGACGTCGTCTCGAGCGACACGGGGGCCAGGGCATCCTCGGCAAGCACGTTCATCACACGCTCGCGGATGGAGCGGGCAATGCGGTCGCAAATAACGTTGGTCAGCATGCCCGACATGCTGCTTGCCAAAATGTTATCCATGAGCTGCTCGTGCGCCAGAATCAAATCCATGGCATCGTCCAAAATCGCGTGCCGAAGCGCGCGCACGTCCTCGGCAGACACTGCGCCGGCCTCATCGGGCTGTTTTTGCGGCAAGCCCGACATGAGCTCATCGATATAAAAGGCAAAGTAATCGTTCTTGTCGCAAAAGTGCTTGTAGAACGTCGTGCGGCGAATCATGGCGCGGTCGCACAGCATGGCAACCGTCAGGTCCTCAAAACGATGCTCCTCGAGAAGCTCGGTGAAGGCATCGAACAGGGCGCGGTAGGTTTTCTTAATGCGAAGGTCCACTGGTATCGCCATCCTCAGGGCAAAGACAACGTTCGTCAATCTGTCGCATATCTTACACCTGTACCTCGTGCGCTTTGTCCCGGTGCCAACCCCGCCGAAAACATAACGCTTACCGGAAAGTTCGGCACGACAAAACGTTGCGGGTATACTAGTAGCGTTATACCAACGGCAGCTGGCGCATGCCGCCGCGGCCATTCGAAACGGAGACATCATGCTTCCCGTCATCATCGGCATCGTTGTTGTTATTGTGATTGTCTGCGCCATCGCCGGCATCTACAACAACATGGTCACCAAGCGCAACCGCATCGATAACGCATGGCAGAACATCGATACGCAGCTGCAGCGCCGCAACGACCTGATCCCCAACCTAGTCGAGACCGTCAAGGGCTACGCCAAGCACGAGCAGGAGACGCTCTCCGCCGTGATCAGCGCGCGTAACACCGCCGTCAAGGCCACCACGCCCGAGGCCAAGATGGAAGCCGACAACGTGCTGACCGGTGCGCTGCGCCATCTCTTCGCCGTAGCCGAGGCCTATCCCGACCTTAAGGCAAACACCAACTTTACGCAGCTGCAGGCGTCGCTCGAGGATACCGAGAACAAGATTAGCTATGCACGCCAGAGCTACAACGACTGCGTGCTCAGCTACAACAACGCCATTCAGACGTTCCCGGCTGTCATCTTTGCCGGCATCTTCCAGTTTAAGGAGCGCCAGGGCTTCGAGGCAGCTGAGGCCGCCCGCCAGACCCCGACCGTCAAGTTTTAAACAACAAGGCAGAGTCTTAAGCCAGTTCATCAGCCCTTTGGGGCCCAAGGCACAAACCTTGGGCCCTTTTCGTATCCACGCACAACGCGCGGCCAAAAGGCCGGGCGCCATCTTTATGCAGATTAATTGTTGCCTGTTGCGACAACGTCGTTCCCGCAGGGCGGAGAGCAAGTTCCCTCCCGGCGCACTCCGCAGGACGCAAGAAGCCCTCGCCGCACGAAGTGCGCAGCGAGGGCTTCTTGC
>OGYR01000971.1_pt1 | contig 11660 bp, 10 predicted proteins | sample 1576661 | NCBI WGS metagenome assembly OGYR01 (sample SAMEA3541490, study PRJEB24748) | human gut metagenome | biome: human gut; feature: human-associated habitat; material: faeces | place: China | collected 2012
CACAGGATAAAACTGCAAGCATTTGTAATTCCTCTCCCTGCTTCACTAAAAGCTGTATCTTCATTTTCTTTTTCTTAATTCGTTTCAAAGCATTATATAAGCCAAGTATTTCCTCCATATCCATCTGTTTCAATGATTCTGGTACTAAATCCTGATTCTCTCTTTCAATTTGCGGTACTTCCCATTCTCCCGGGTTGTCATAATCTGTATCGTCTGGGAAAAAAATCTCTGTCATAAAATCGTATGTCATAAAACTCTGACAAAATGGGATTAATTCTGTCTCTGTAAGAATAACACCTCTGATAATTTCATGTTTCCGAGATTCTTTATAACTACCTGAAATCTTTTTAGCCACGGCCACCATAAATTCTCCTGAAAAGAATTTATATACGCATATACATGGATTTTCCAAATCCTTTGCAATTAATTCCAGGCAATTGTTGTTTATCTCATCCAGTAAATTTTTTTGAAATTCAGTCGAAACCCTTGAGATATGTAATCCCCCTTTCTGCGGATCCCGCATTGCTACAAACCATTTATCTCTCCACATAATTTACTCCTCCTCATAAGCTTCTACATCACATTCCATACCTTCATCTAACTGTAGCTTTTTTATCAGGCGATTTACATAGGACGGCGTGGTTCCAACTTCTTCAGCCAGCTTTGCCTGCGTGGTCGCAGCTTCTATACATTTTACCTTTACATCGACCTCTATATTATTTTTCAGCATACTTCCACCTCATCTGTTTGAAATATATTTCACTGTAAGTGTAATTTATTATATTACAAGAATTGAGTTTTTTCAATCGCTTAGATCTATTCCGTTTATTCATATTAGTACAAAGTTATTTCCAAAAACAATAAATAAAATTACAACCAAAATAAGTTCCCCTCAAATACATCAGAATACCCCCTCTATAATTAAACCGTTTCATTTATCTTAGCAACAAAATGAGGCGTATCCATATATCGTGGATACGCCTCATTTTGTTTATTCTATTATCTTTATACGTTTTACAGATGCAGCACGCGGTCCTTGATTTCGGCGGTGCGGCCCTGGTTCCAGAACTGGGTACCGATGTAGCCGCACGTGCGACGGGCGACATTCATCTTCTCCTGGTCGCGGTTGCCGCACTTGGGGCACTCCCACACCAGCTTGCCATCGTCCTCGACAATGCGGATCTCGCCATCGTAGCCGCACACCTGGCAGTAGTCGCTCTTGGTGTTGAGCTCGGCGTACATGATGTTGTCGTAGATGTACTGCATCACGCGAATGACAGCCTTGAGGTTGTCCTGCATGTTGGGAACCTCGACGTAGGAGATAGCACCGCCCGGCGAAAGCTGCTGGAACATGCCCTCGAACTTGAGCTTGTCGAATGCGTCGATCTCCTCGGACACGTGGACGTGGTAGCTGTTGGTGATGTAGCCCTTGTCCGTCACGCCCGGGATAATGCCAAAACGACGCTGCAGGCACTTGGCGAACTTGTAGGTCGTCGACTCAAGCGGGGTGCCGTACAGCGAGAAGTCGATATCGCTTTCGGCCTTCCACTCGGCGCACTTGTCGTTCATGCGCTGCATGACGGCCATGGCAAACGGCGTGCCCTCCTTCTCGGTGTGGCTGTGACCCGTCATGTACTTGACGCACTCATACAGACCGGCATACCCCAGGCTGATGGTGGAATAGCCGCCCACGAGCAGCTTATCGATCGTCTCGCCCTTCTTCAGACGCGCCAGGGCACCGTACTGCCAAAGAATCGGCGCGGCATCCGAAAGCGTGCCCATCAGACGCTCATGACGGCACAGCAGGGCGCGGTGGCACAGCTCGAGGCGCTCGTCGAAGATTTTCCAGAACTTGTCCATGTCCTGATGCGAGCTCAGCGCGACATCGGGCAGGTTGATGGTCACAACGCCCTGGTTAAAGCGACCGTAGTACTTGGGCTTGTTCGGGTCATAGTTCAGCGCGTTGGCCACATTGTTAAATCCGTTACCGGAGCGGTCGGGCGTCAAGAAGCTGCGGCAACCCATGCAGGTGTAGCAATCGCCGTTGCCGGCGGTCTCGCCCTTAGACAGCTTGAGCTCGCGCATCTTCTTCTCGGAGATGTAGTCGGGCACCATGCGCTTGGCGGTGCACTTGGCAGCCAGCTGGGTCAGGTAGAAGTACGGGGAATTCTCGTGAACGTTATCGTCCTCGAGTACATAGATAAGCTTGGGGAATGCCGGGGTAATCCACACACCGGCTTCGTTCTTAACGCCCTCATAGCGCTGACGAAGCGTCTCCTCCACGATCATGGCAAGGTCGTGCTTCTCCTGCGCTGAGCGAGCCTCGTTGAGATACATAAAGACCGTCACAAACGGCGCCTGGCCGTTTGTGGTCATAAGGGTCACGACCTGATACTGAATCGTCTGGACGCCGCGACGGATCTCGTCACGCAGACGGTCCTCAACGACCTCACGGACCTTTTCGGCAGATGCCGAAACACCGAGCTCCTCGAGCTCGCGGGCAACCTCGCCGCGAATCTTTTGACGGCTCACCTCAACAAAGGGGGCGAGATGGGTCAGCGAAATAGACTGGCCGCCGTACTGGGAGGAAGCAACCTGGGCGATAATCTGCGTCGCGATGTTGCAGGCAGTCGAGAAGCTGTGCGGCTTCTCAATCAGCGTGCCCGAGATAACGGTGCCGTTCTGGAGCATGTCCTCCAGGTTCACCAGGTCGCAGTTATGCATGTGCTGGGCAAAGTAGTCGGAATCGTGGAAGTGGATCAGCCCCTCATTGTGGGCATCCACGATCTCCTGGGGCAGCAGCACGCGCTGAGTCAGGTCCTTGGAAATCTCGCCGGCCATATAGTCGCGCTGGACGGAATTGACGGTCGGGTTCTTGTTAGAGTTCTCCTGCTTGACCTCTTCGTTATTGCACTCGATCAGCGACAAAATCTTGTCGTCGGTCGTGTTCTTCTGGCGCTTCAGGCTCTGAACATAGCGATAGATGATGTAGTGGCGAGCAACCTCGTAGCAGTCGAGACGCATGATCTCGTCTTCGACCAAATCCTGGATCTCCTCGACCGAAACGGTGTGGCCCGCGTTCTCGCATGCCTCGGCGACGTTTTGTGCCGCGTAAACCACCTGGCGGTCGGTTAGACGAGAGCTCTCCTCGACCTCCAAGTTGGCGGCGCGGATGGCATTGACGATCTTATCGATGTCAAAGACAACCTCGGTGCCGCTGCGCTTGATGATCTTCATCCTCTTGCCTCTTTCGCGTCGTAGTCTCATTGCGCTTCAGAGCCAAACGATGCCCGGCAGGGCCTGTCCCTGTCTTGCGGCGCCGTCGCGCAATCTGTGTTCTCGATAACCATAGGCCCTCATGCGGACAATCCTCGCAGCCCATCAAGGGGCTCAAAGATCTATCCAAATGGGGCGAGTAAGGTCCTCGTTCTCTGTCCGCCATCTATCATACGACAAAGACGCATCTATATCCTGTATTCTTTTTTTAGGTCAAACACAACATATAGTGTTTCAGCAGGTCAAAGCAATTAGTCATTTTGCAGACGCATTAAAAATGAAGGGCTCTTGGCAGAGTGCTAAAACGTTATCAGCTCGACTACCTGCACGACAGTTTTGAAACCCCCTCAACCGCGCCGCTGACAAATCCTACCAAAACCAAGCCGCTCACGCCAAAAGAATCCAAAAGATTATGCTTGACCAACATGTTGCGGTCGAATGCCGGCGGACGGAGCGACAGGACTGTAAACGCTCGGAAGACTACAGCCCCGGCGCCCCGTCCGCCGGCATTCGACAGGCGAGGATCTATTACCTCTCTTCGCGAACTATCATGCGGCCGAGAGCCGCTGTAAAGGGATCGAGCAGCACGCCGGCGATAACCACAAAGGCCCATCCCTTTGTGACGAGGCCGGCCCAACGCGCGAAGAACGTACGGCCTTCAATCGTTCCGAATCCTCCCTGGAAGGCAATCTCGCCAAAACCGATCACCATAAAAAGGAGCGTGGCACCGATGACCGTACCGGCGATCTTGTGTGATGCACTCCCCTGCTCAAAAGCAAAAAAGTCCAGGCACATACCGACTGTTTTGCCAAACAGCGGGAGTGCGCTCAGAACCTCGGCGATCACCGTGGCCACGACGAGTTGTCCCCAAAAGCCCGTGGGGCCCGTCAGATCCAAGCCAGGCGCCCCTTCAATGATGGGGAGAAACGCGCAGAGCAATAGCGGGTTAAAGAAGCCGTTGAGAATACCGATAACGCGCCTGACAGGTAACTTCATAGCCGTAAGCCTTTCAAAGTCATTGATAGACAGAGGGCCGCCGGCATATGTCGGCGGCCCCGATAAACCATGATGTGCGGCAAAGCAACTACTCGAGCGGCTACTCCGCCTCGCCGCCGGCCGCCATCTTCTCGGCCTCGGCAAGCTGGGCAGGGGTGAGTTTGCGATACTTAATGACGCCAAAGACGACACAAGCCGCACAGACGATCATGCCGGCGATGAACTTCTGGTCAATCGTCGCACCAAACGGCGACGTCACGGCCTCAAACACAATGGGAGACAGTGCCATGCCAAAGTTGATGCCTGCCATGCCAATGGCAAGGTTAAACGCACGTCCCTCGGGGGCAGAGTTGCCGGCGGCAAAATTGCCCTCCAACGGCACGTAGGTCTCCTTGCCCAGCGCAACGACAAAGCCCGCAACGCACAGCACCATAAAGGCGGGCGCAACCAGCGTCAGGCCCAGGCCAACGAGCGTCACGCCCCACGCGATCGGCATAGCCAGGTTCTTGAACTTGGCAAACAGCGGACCGACCAAAAGACCAGCCGCAATACCGGCAACGGTCATAACGGTAGAGGCAAGACCGGCCTCCACGGTACCGCCAAAGCCACGACCTACAACAAGCAGCGAAACGTTGGAGCTGAAGAGCTGGAACGTGAGTACGAACACAAAGCTCATGAGCGTGATAATCGCGACCTCTTTAGGCATATTGGCAAACACATTGACCTTGCGCTTGGGTTCAAGATGACCCTCGGGAAGGCAAACAGCCTCGATCACGATGAAAATGATCATGATGAAGTACGCCGCATAGCTGTGGAACCACTCGGCAGAACCCAAGATGCCGGAAACCATCGTCCAGATAATGCCGCCCAGTGCAACAAAAGTGGAGTAGATGCCCATGACAAACGAGCGCTGCTTTCCGCCAAAGTAATCCGCGATAAGAGCGTCCGTTGAATTCTGCACGGCGCCGAGACCAAGGCCCATGACAGCAGAAGCCGCTAAGACCTGGCCGAGCGAGTCGTGGAACACAAGGACCGAGGCGCCGGCGAGCATCACGATAGCATGACCGACAAGCGTCGTCTTCTTCTTGGAAACGCGCGAAGCGAGCTGGGAAGACACGAGCATGGCGGACAGCGCCATCATCAACGGGATGATGCCGATGATCATCTGAACTGCAGCGATGTTCTCGTTGGGAAACGCCGCCGCGACAGAAGCCACGATGGGGACGGGCACCAACATGCCCATAATGCACATGGCGGCAGCATAAATGCCCACCAGGTACTTGATCTTGGTTTTATCCATGATCCATCCTTACACTTAAAGAAAAGGGTCGGAGCGGCCAGATATCACCAGCGGCCGCCCCAAACACAGCACTATTAGTCGTTGAATCCGGTGAACACGGGTTCTCCGCTGTACACGAGCGCTTCCTCGATACCATCGAGCACGCGGCAGGCGCCAGACGCCATCGCCTCGAGTTCGAACTCGCCGGGATAAGCCGACACGGGGGCGATCCAAGAGCAGCATTCCTCAATCGAGGCAACGAGCTCCTTGCTGTGGACCATGCCGCCTCCGAGCAAGATGCCGTCGACATCGCCCTTCAGCACACAGGCCATCTCGCCAATCCACTTGCAGATTTGGTAAACCATCGCATCCCAGGCACGAGCCGCGGCCTCATCGCCCGCGGCGGCGCGCTCGCACACCTCGATGGCATCGGACGTACCCAAAAGGTCGACGAAGCCACCGGTCTTCATGCAATGGGCGCGGGCAACGTCGAGACCATGCTCAGCCGTATACTTCGCGACCTCGATTGCGGGGACCGAGCCACAGCGCGTCGGCGCCATGGGGCCCTCGCCGCCGACGATGTCGTTGCCGTCGACCATCTTGCCCTTAAGGTGAGCGGAAATCGAAATGCCACCGCCGATATGACAAACAATAAAGTTGCACTCGTCATATGCGCGACCGAGCTTTGCCGCGTGACGAATGGCAGTCTCTTTAAGATTAAGGGCGTGCAGGTGCACGTTTCGATACACGCCCTTAATGCCTGTCATACGTGCGAGGTCGCACAGCTCGTCGGTATCGGGAGGATTCACCACAAAAGAGGGCTTTCCCGTCTTTGAGGCGAACTCATGGGCAATCTGGGGGCCAAGCTGCGCCGGGTGCTGAATGCCGTTCGCACCGATGCGGGCATGCTCGAGCATGACCTCGTTGATGGCATACGTGCCGCCGGGCAACGAAAGCAAGCCGCCGCCGCGACCGACAAATGCATCAAAGTCCTCGAGCTTCAGGCCCGCCTCCCCCAGTGCTCCAAGAATCAGATCGCAGCGATACGGCATCTGAGCCGAAACCCCATCGAGCTGGGCGAGGTCCTTCGCATCGTGCGCAACGTTCTTGCTGAGCTTGCACTCATCACCCTCAAAAACGCCCACCTTCGTGGAAGTGGAACCCGGGTTGACTACCAGGACGCGCCAGGGAGTCTTTTTATCGGACATACCTTAAGCCTCCTTAAGCGCCTGGGCGCGCACGCAGCTCATCACCACGTTGCCGACGATCTCGTCGACGGGCGCAGAGCGCGAGCAATCGCACACGATCTTCTTGAAGCCCTGAAGCATGGGGCCGTAGGCATTGGCACCGGTCAGATTCTGGATGATCTTGACGCCGATATTGCCCACGTTGATATCGGGCCAGATGACCACATTGGCCTGTCCCGCAACAGCAGACTCGCGATGAACCTTCTTGGCCGCAACCCTGGGGTTAATCGCCGAATCAAACTGGAACTCGCCGTCGATGGCAAGGTCGGGACGGCGATCGTTGGCAATCTCGCGAGCGCGACGTACTTTGTCGACAAGCTCGTTATCCATCGAGCCGTCAGTCGAATGCGAAAGCAGCGCGCAACGGATATCCCATCCGGTCAGCGAGCGTACCGTTTCGCTCGACGAAATCGCGATCGAGGCAAGCTCCTCGCTCGTGGGGTCAACGCAAACGGCGGAATCGCCAAAAGCCAAAAGGCCACCTTCGCCGCCGTTCCAGTTGGGAATGTCGGCGATACCGCACGAGCTCACGGTGTCCACCCCGTCGGCAAGGCCGACGATGGTCTGACCCGCCAGGATGATGTCGCCCGTGGCGTTATCGATGCCGGCGAACATTACGTCGACATCGCCGAGCACCTGCAAAATCAGGGCGCGCTCAAGCGGACGCGTCATACGGCGCGCGGCGCCCTTGGGCTTAAACTTGCAATCCGGATGCGAAAGGTAGCGCTCGCAGCAGGCGGCGTTCGCCTCCTCGTCGGTCACATCGACAATCTCGATGCCGTCAAGGGAGATGCCGCGCTCATCGGCAAGCTCCTTGAGCTTACCGCCGTCGCCGACCAGCACACATTCGGCAAGATGCTCGGCGGCGATCTTTGCGACCGCCTGCATCATGGTCTCGTTTTCGCCCTCGGGAAAAGCAACGCGCATAGGCTTGGCGGCAGCCTGCTCGCGCAGGGTCTGCATCAGGTCCATGGCAGCTACTCCATCTCTTCGGCAGCGCGCTCGATAAGCTCGCCGATGGTCTTCATGACCATGACCTCGCGAACGGGGACCTCGGCATCGAGCTCGTTCTCGATCATGGAGGTCAGGGCGATCATCTTCATCGAGCCCTTGCCCAGGGTCTCAAACGTCGTCTCGGGGGTCACATCGCCATCGTAGTTGTAAGCGGACTTGGCAAAATCGCAGATCTGCTGAGTGAGTTCTTCGTTCATGATGGTGCCTTTCTAAGATAAAAAGAGGGGCGGCCACGGCGGGCTGGAGACATGGGTCCCGCCGTGGCCTAAGAGAGGAATCGAATTGTTAAAAGGGTGAAAACCTAGTCGTCAAGCTCAAACGTGAGCTCTTTGTAACCCGGTCGATCGATGACCTTGGCATGGACACCAACGGTCTCGCCTGCCATGAGCTTGGCGCGGATCTCGGGGGCCTTCTTCTTGGTAATGCCGTAGATGACGTAGGTGTACTGAGAACCCTCGTCAATATCGACGGCACCGTAGGCGTACTTGCCATACTCCTTGAGGTAGGGCTTGTCGTTCTGCGGACCAGGCAGGGTAAAATCGATCAGATGGCCGTGACCGGAAACCTGGACCCAATCGGTCTTGTGGTAGCCGCAGGCATTGCAGGCAAGGTGAGGCGGAAACTCGACGGCTCCGCACTCGGGGCACTGACGTGCCCAATAGATGCCCTCTTCAAGACCCGTGTAGAACTTCTTGACCACGGGCTCCATATCTTTGAGTTGCATGAGAATACTCCTTATGGGAAATCGAAAACCGCGGTCGCTTAGGCGACGGTACGAAGAATCTGGCAGCGCACATTCTGAGAACCGCCAAAACCGCGCAGGAAGGCCGTCTCAGGAATCTTCTTCATCTGGGTTGCACCGGCGACGCCGCGCATCTGCTTGACGGCCTCGACGATATCGGCGATACCGGATGCGCCATGAGCGTGGCCGAAGTTGCAACGGCCACCGTGCGGGTTGATGGGCTTATCGCCGTCAAAAGCGGTGCGGCCATCGATCGCATACTTCCAAGCCTCACCGCGCGGAATATAGCCGCACTCCTCGGCCGAGACGATCTCGGAAGCCAGGAAGAAGTCATTGCACATAAACAGGTCGATCTCATCGGGGCTCACGCCGGTAAGGTCGTAGACCTGCTTGGCAGCAAGCTCGGTAGCCCAGTGCTCGTTGTGAAGCAGGCCGGCTTCGACGGCAGAGGCGCCCGTGCCCAGAACCTCGATAGGTGCATACGGGACACCCATGGCTTTGGCCTTCTCCGTGGGCATCACGACAACAGCGGCGGCACCGTCGCATTTCTTCTCAAAGCCGGTAACGCGCAGGTACTGCGTAACGCGCGGGTTGTACATGCTCTTGAGATACTCGTCGGCGGTATCGAACCCAGCCGCCTTCGCATCCTCCTCGACCGTGGTCTCGTACCAGGCAAGGGGATTCAGGACGGCACCGCGGCGAAGGCTCTTGGTAAGGCCGTTCAGGGCGTCATCGATCTGATCGGCAGTAAGGTCGTACTGCATCGAATACTCGTTGATCCAGTTGTCGAACGACACGCCAAAGGCACCATCGAGCGGGCGACCATACGCGCGGTCATAGATCTTATCGAGCGAGGGAATCATGACGTCGAGCGTAAAGTCCTGGCGAATATGCGAGGGCATGTGCTCAACGGGAAGGGTCGAAGCCAAATCGCAGGCACCCGTAAGGACGACATCGTAGGCACCGGAGGCGGCTGCCATCACGGCCTGCTCAAGGGCGACGTAGCCCGTGCAGCAAGCCTCGGAATGATGGACGGAACCCTTGGCGCGAACGCCAAACCAATCGGCAACCTGCATGTTGGGGGTAATGCAATCGCCAACGAGATAGGGATTGGCGCTGCCGTGATAGAAAAAGTCGATATCGCGGGGCTCAAGACCGGCATCGGTAATTGCCTCGAGGGCCGCATAGCCAAACGCCTCGCCCTCGCCAATACCCTGGGTCTCGGGATGTTCCTCAAAATCCTTGAACGGGGTGCAGCCCACGCCTACAATCGAGACGCTGCGCATGTTCTTTCCGAGCGTAACCACTGAATATCACATCCTAATCATGTGAAGGTGTACGGAGTGATGGCGCAGTCCAGCCGCGAGCGAAGATGAGAGAGCGCTCGCGGCTTTTCTGTGCCGTCACACGTTGAACTACTGCAGTGGTTCTCTTGAACGTGACTTTAGTTTACGAGGGGCAAGACAGGACGTATGGGACAAAAAGGCCCTATGTGTCCCATCATTTGAGACCCATAGGGCAAAAACGTTCCAAATAGCAGGTAAATGGTCTTATCAATAATGCAAGGATTCGGCAAATCATTATGACACCGCCATGGATCTAACCATTTACCCGTAAATAGCGACCGTTCATCCGAGCGTATTATCGAAATCAGGGATCCGCGGATGCCAATGGCGCGATGCATCGTCGACAAAGAGCGGTGCGTAGAACATGCGATTGAGCGCGGCGGCAACGGTTCGTGCCTCAAGGTCAGGCCGGACTTCGAGCCAATACTGGATGAGGTTATGGTGGCCCGCAAGCGCAAAAGCAAGATACAGATCGAGGTCCGTCTCATCTGAAAACGTCGACCGCAAACGATCGCGAAAATAGTCATGCATGAAGATCGTTGCCTTGTGTGCAAACACGGGATCACCGTTATCGCTGTTAAGCGCCAGGACTTTCGAGCGATTGGCCTTGAGGATTTCCATGCGCTTGATCATCGTGGGCGTGGGATCAAGCTGCGCATCACCAAAACGAGCCTCAAGGGCAACGTCGTTAATGTCTTGCATGTTCTGGAGCAGCTCATCTTCAAAGCGCTTGACCACATCATCGACAGAGCGGTAACAACGATAGAAGGTTGATTTTGATGTATGGGCAAGACGGAGTACGTCGGTGACCTTAATCGATTGCAGGCGTTGTCGCCATAAGTTCAAAGACGGCGCCTTCGATCCGCGAAGCAATATCGTTTTTAGCGTTCAGTGACATAGAAGGCCTCCCCTGTTGGCGATTGGCTACTATGCTACCCGAAAGGCATGCTCCTCAATGGCGATATGGGACATAGAACGCGCTGCACAAGAGATGACACACTGGCCAAACACCACCGAGGAAGTAAACCATCCGCTCGGCAACCCGTCTTTGCGGGGATCGATTGAAAAGCCGGACCCCTCCGCCTTCAGGACGGCTTCGATACGCGTCCAAACCCGACACAGCCGAAAGGCGCGTTCCTGCGAATCTGCCGCAGCGTCAATCCACGCCCGTTCCCTTGAGCTCGCCATACGCTCAACCGCAATAGGTACAATCTCATCGACCGCCTCGATATCCACGCCAATAGGTCCTCCGACCGACCGAGCAACATCGGAAACAGCGAGGACGGCCACGCTTCCGCCATGTGAAATGGAAATAGAGGGGGCCTCCCCATCCGCAAGCTCGATCTTGCCGAAAGCAGAACGCGCAAGCTGGGTGTCGTCGAAGACACCCAGGGCGTCGCGAAGCAGCAGACCCACGCCCGCAGCTTCCCTCCGAGACGCAATGGGGAGATCACCATTGGAGGCACGCGAGGCATAACGTCCCGCGATTGATGCCATATCAACGGTCTCGCCGGGATCGATCGCAGAAACGTCAACGAGGTGCACGGTTATGTTCAAAATGGTCAACCCCACTCGATTGAGATGACAAGGCTAAACTGACGCTCAGAACCGCTCTTTCATGAATCGAGGTACCTTTTGCCGACGATTTGGCGACCCATTTGGCGACCAAAACAAAACAGCCCAGAGGACATAGCCTCTGGGCTGCGAACATTTGGTGGGCGTTAGAAGATTTGAACTTCTGACCTCTTCCGTGTCAGGGA
>OGYR01000974.1_pt1 | contig 11651 bp, 9 predicted proteins | sample 1576661 | NCBI WGS metagenome assembly OGYR01 (sample SAMEA3541490, study PRJEB24748) | human gut metagenome | biome: human gut; feature: human-associated habitat; material: faeces | place: China | collected 2012
TGGTGGCCTTGTGGATGCGATCCAGAGCCTCGAAGTCCAGACCCTTCCAGTTTGCCGGGTAGACACCATGGATGTTGCCGATGCCGGCAGCCAGGAAGTCAATGCCCAGAGCGGTGATCTTTGCGCACTCTTCGGGGTCTGCAATCTCGCCGGCACCCACAACGCCGTCCTCGACACCGCCGATGGAACCGACCTCGGCCTCGATGCTCAAGCCCTTAGCGTGTGCCAGAGCAACCAGCTCCTTGGTCTTTTCCACATTCTCCTCGATGGAGTAGTGGCTGCCATCGAACATAATGGAAGAGAAGCCGGCCTCGATGCAGGCCTTGCAGCCCTCATAGGTGCCGTGATCCAGATGCAGGGCAACGGGAACGGTGATGCCCATGGAATCGACCATAGCGCTGACCATGGCAGCGACGGTCTTGAAACCGGTCATGTACTTGCCGGCACCCTCGGAAACACCCAGAATCACAGGGCTCTTCATTTCCTCGCAGGCGGTCAGAACGGACTTGGTCCACTCCAGATTGTTGATGTTGAACTGAGGCACACCGTAGTGGCCATCACGTGCTTTGATCAGCATTTCGGTTGCATTTACCAACATTATTCATTACCTCCACAAAATCATTGGGGTCTTGCTCGTTTCATATCCGCTTTGTGCACGGTTTAACGAACCTACAGAATTAGTATACCCCAAACAGCGGCCAAAATCAATCCAAACCGGTGTTTTTCCTGTAACAATGCGGGGATTCTGCTTCTGGCAGGGTGCAGGGGGGTACTGCCAGAAGCGCGTATACTCGATAGAATGCAACAAATTTCCATATAATGCGCAACAAGCGGCCGAAAGACAGAAAGCTTGATGAAGGACGGATTTTCAACACAGATCCACATTCGTCAAAATGATATTGGGCAATTTGGCAAAAGCGGACAGGATGCAGTTCAAAAAATTGTCATATTTCCGACTTGTATTCTACAAATTGTACGCAGGAAATCAAAAAAGGTCGAACCAAAAAGTGGAAAACCTTGTGGAAAGTGTGGAATTCCACAGGCAAAACAGGCTTTAAAGCTGGACTTTTGAACTTTCTCCACAGGGTTTTCAACATGTGGAAAAATAATCGCTCTTCTACGGATTGTATACCGCGTTTTTGTGGAAAACTTTTTTCTCCGGCAAAACAGAGGGATATCTACCCAGCAGCCGGGTAAAGCTGATGCAGGGCGGCAGAACATTTCTGCAAAAAAGCGGAAACGGTCTCCGGCACCACGAACAGAAAAACTTTTGCAGGACGCGGATAAAAAACGGTAATTTGCTGGCAAACAAGGTCGGCTTATGCTATACTTCAAAATGAGTTATCAGCTTCAGATCATACCGGTGCGCGGCCCAGAGTGCGGCGCGCCTTTTGGAGGGTGTGCACAGCACCTTCCGGTGATACAACGGAAGGAGAAAATCATCATGGAAGAAAAGAACCAGCCGCGCCGTCCGCGCCGCAGCCCGGAAGAGCCGCTGCAGAAGAACGAGAGCCTTGTTTATGGCAAAAATCCGGTGACCGAACTGCTGAAAAGCGGTTCCGGCGTGGACACCGTGCTCATTGCTGAGGGCATGGCTCCGGCCGTGGCGGCTTACTATACCGCATTGGCAAAGGAAGCGGGTGCCACGGTGAAGCGGGTGCACCCCAACAAGCTGCGCCTGATGACCGGCACCGAGAGCCATCAGGGTGTGGCGGCATTTGCCAGCGAGATCGAATACGTGACGGTAGACGACCTGATGGCAGCAGCCAAGGACAAGGGCGAGGCACCTTTTCTGGTGCTGAGCGATGGCATTGAAGACCCGCACAATCTGGGTGCCGTGATGCGCAGTGCTCTGCTGTGCGGTGCGCATGGCATCGTGATCCCAAAGCGCGGCGGCGCATCGGTCACGCCTACCGTCATCAAGTCCAGCGCAGGTGCCGCAGAACGCCTGCCGGTGGCTCGTGTGGCCAACATCGGCGAGACCATCCGCCGCCTGAAGGAGCAGGGTGTGTTCGTCTACTGCGCCGATATGGACGGCGTGTCTCTGCGCAGGAACAACCTGACCGGCCCCATTGCACTGGTGCTGGGCAGCGAGGGCAGCGGTGTTTCGCAGCTGGTGAAAAAGCTGTGCGACGGCGTGGTGCGGCTGGATATGGCAGCACCGGGCACCGGTGTGGACAGCTACAACGTGTCGGTGGCTGCGGGCATTATTCTGTACGAGATCCAGTCCCAGCGCGCAGCACAGCAGGCATGATCCGGCATTCGGGCCGGAACCTCAATTTGAATTACAGGAGGGACAAGAATGCCGAAAGATAAAAATAATGGCCGGAAAATGACCCCGGATGAAAAGTTCCGCTCCTTTTTCAGCACCACGGCGGTGGATATCCCGGAGGAGATGACCCGGAGGGACGAAAACCAGCCGGAGGAAAAGCCGCAGAAACGGTTTGGCCTGTTTGGCCGTGGTAAGGAAAAGCAGGAGACTGACGAAGCTGCAGCAGAGCAGCCGCAGGAAATGCCAACCGGTGAGGTGCGGCTGGGTGAGGATGCGCAGCCGGAACCGGAAGCGGATCTGGAACTGATGCTGAAGCCGGAGGCAGACCCGGAACAGGAACTGGCCCCGTGGCCTTTCCTGGAGAAGGAAGCAGAGGATGCACAGCCGGAAGCACCCGCAAAAAAGCAGGAGGAAAAATCTGCACCGCAAACGGCGGAACCCCCGGCGGCAGTGAAGCCGGAAACACCCCGGCAGAGCGCTGTCCCGGCGGCAAGACCCGCAGAGCAGCACAGCACGGCAAAGCCTCTCCGGCACCCCAAGAATGCGCCGGAGGTGCTGCTGCCGCAGGAAGAGCAGGAGCAGCAGGAGATGGCACAGCTCAAGGCGATGATCAACGGCCTGAGCGACCAGAAGCCGGAAAAGCCTGCACCGAGAGCCGAAGCAGCCCCGGCAGCAGAAACTGAACCGGCTGAAAGCAAAAAGAAACCGTCCGGTGCACCGCTGCCCGCGGCTGTGTTTGCAGCGGTAAAGGAGACGGCACCGGAGCTGCAGCCGGAACCTGTGCCGCAGCCGGAAAAAACGGAGCAGCCGGTGGCCGATTTCTTTGGCAAGGCGCAGAGCGAGGACGCACCGCAGGCACCTTTGGCCTCGGCAGAGGAGCCTGCCGCAAAAGAGGACACCATGAGCCTGCCACTGCTGCCGCTGGACGGTGAAGAGCCGCAGCAGGCACCGGAGAAGGCACCCGCTGCGCCACAGCCGGAACTGAAAGCTGAGGCGGAGGACGCGGTGTCTCCGGAGGAACATGCTGAAACGGAGCTGACCGAGCCGGAGGCCACGGCGGATAAGCTGCACCGCATGAGCGCAGAGCTGACGCTGCGCTGCGTGCTGGGCGGCATTCTGGCTGTGGTGCTGCTGCATTTTGGTTTGGTGTCGGATGGGCTGCTGCCCGCCATGGCGGCGCTGGACCCGGATGCTGCCCCGGCGGCATTCTATGGTGCAAACCTGCTGCTGCTGGCAGCAAGCCTGTGCGTGAGCTTCCCGGTGCTGCGCGACGGCCTGAACGGCCTGCGCGGACGGTCTTCTTCCGAGACGATGCCGGCGCTGGCCGCAGTGGCAGCGCTGGTGCAGGCGGTCACAGCCATGCTGAACGCAAATGTTTACCGCGGCACCACCGGCATCTCGCTGCTCAGCGGCATGGCCGCGCTGGGGCTGTTCCTTGCGCTGCTGGGCAGCCGGGTGATGCTGGCTGCTGTCAAGGGCGGCTATGAGCTGGTGACCAATGGTGTGGAGTTCGAGGGCGCCTACCGCGCCAAGGATAAAGACCTGCTGCGTGCCCTTGCACGGGATCTGGAACAGAAGGACCCCTGGGTGCTGCTGAGCCGCCCGATGAAGGAAGCTGACGGCTTTGTGGAGCAGAGCTTGAGCGAACGCGCAAGCGAGCGCCGTGCACGCAAAGTTTCGTACATCCTGCTGGGCGTTGCCTTGCTCAGCGGCGTGCTGTTCCTGCTGGCAGGTGCCGGCTGGAACAAAGCTGCGGCTGCCATGGCCGCTGTGCTGTGCATGGGCGCACCGCTTTCTTCTACCCTGATCGCGGGCGTTGCCTCGCTACGGCTGCAGCGTGCGGCTGCGGCTGTGGGCGCAGTCGTGCCCGGTTGGCAGGCCATTGAGCAGCTGGGCGGCATTGATACGCTGCAGATCGATGCAGACGACCTGTTCACCGCTGACAGCGCACAGCTGGAGGATATCCGCATCTTCAAGGGCGGCCGCATCGACCGCGCCATCCTGTACGCGGCTAGCGTGCTGAACGAGAGCCACGGCACCCTGAAGGGGCTGTTCCGCCAGATCGTTGAGGAACGCACAGACATCCTGTTCCCGGTCAAGGATCTGGAGCAGCACCATGGGCTGGGCTTTTCCGCCTGGTGCGATAACAACCGCATCCTCATGGGTACCCGCCGCTATCTGGAGCAGGAGGGCGTGCCGCTGCCGGACGAGGAATACGAGATGCAGCACTCGAAGAACGGCGAGCTGCAAATTTTGTATCTGGCTGTGTCCGGCAATCTGCACGCTATGTTCGTGCTGAAATATGTGGGCGGGCGCAATGTGGCCCGCAGCCTTGCCGTACTGCAAAAGGAGAACATCCGCCTGCTGGTCACATGCCAGGATCCCAGTCTGACTGCACACCACATTACCGAAGCATACCGCCTGCCGGAAGGCATGATCACCGTGCTGGATCAGGAGCAGTGCAACGCCATCAAGGCCGCACCGGAAGACCCGGAGGACACCTGCTGCATGATCCATCTCAAGGCGTTTGCCAGCCTGACCGGCGGCCTGCAGGCGGCAGATCAGGCCCAGAACGCCGAGAGCAGCGCCACCACGGTACAGATGGTCTCGGTGCTGTTCTCCATCGTCATTGCGGCTCTGCTGACCAGCGCGGGCAGCATTTGGGAGCTGTCGGTGGCAACGGTGCTGATGTATCAGGCAGCGTGGAGCGCCCTGAGCATTGCTGTGTGTGCACTGAAGCAGCATAACTGAGAAATATTCTCATAATAAATAGGAATTATTCTTGATTTCCATCAAAAAATATGGTATACTCTGTTCAGAACCTGAGCCGCAGGCGAAAAAATTACCGCCGGGCTGAATGATAGAGCCGGGATCGGTCGATCCTGACAGAAGATCCGTTTTTGAAAGGAGAGCATCATGGAACTGAAGGGTACCAAAACCGAGAAAAATCTGATGGAAGCGTTTGCAGGCGAGAGCCAGGCACGCAACAAGTACACCTTCTTTGCCAGCATGGCAAAAAAAGAAGGCTACGAGCAGCTGGCCGCGATCTTTGAGGAGACCGCCGGCAATGAGAAGGAGCACGCAAAGATCTGGTTCAAACTGCTGTGCGGCGGCGCGATCCCCGATACCCTGACTTGTCTGGACATGGCAGCAGGCGGTGAGCACGACGAGTGGACCGAGATGTACCCCCGCATGGCCAAGGAGGCCAAAGAAGAGGGCTTCCCTCAGATCGCAGCACTGTTCACCATGGTGGCACAGATCGAGAAGGAGCACGAGGAGCGCTACCGTGCGCTGGCCGAAAACCTGAAAAACAACAAGGTCTTTGCCCGCGAGGAGCAGCAGGTATGGCAGTGCCGGAACTGCGGCTACACCTATATCGGCAAGTCCGCACCGCTCAAGTGCCCGGTGTGCGCACATCCGCAGAGCTACTTTGAGCTGAAAAAGATCAACTACTAAGCGGAAAATTCAAAAGCAGAACAGCGCCGCCGCATCCGGTTTGCCGGGTGCGGCGGCGTTTTGTACAAAATTGAAAAGCTGATTTTATTATTCTCCACAAAATAAGGCTCAGCTGCCCGGCAGAATGGGCAAAAAACTTGACCCGGTTTTGCGCTGCGTGTAAAATAATACGGAGACAGGAATATTTAAAGGATCTTGCAGCAAAGCAGGCGGGGAGGGCAAAGCCCATGAAGCAGGGGTTCAAAGCGTGTGTTTGTGCAGTGGTGCTGTGCGCAGAACTGTTTGCAGCCGGGGCGTTTTCGGCCTATGCTGCGCAGGAGCAGCCGCTGCCGGACAGCGGCATGACATTGGACACTGCCGAACTGACGCTGGATATCACCGAAGGAGACCCGGCCCCGGTGGCCTACCTGAATGTGCAGGCACCCAACGACTACTTCTTTCTGATCTGGACTTCCAGTGATCCGGCAGTGGCATCGGTGGACGGCACCGGCAAGGTGACCGGCCATGCCGAGGGCACTGCGGCCGTCACGGCCCGCAATGAGCGCGGCGAAAAGACCACCTGTACCATCACGGTGCGCAAAAGCACAGCCAGCCGCCTGGTGCTGAACACCAGCGATCTGACGCTTACCATTACAGAGCAGGAGCCTGCCCCGACGAAACAGCTGAAGCTGGAACAGAACAAAGGCGGATTTACCTATGTGCGGCAGTGGGTCAGCAGCAACCCGGCGGTGGCATCGGTAAGCACAAACGGTACCGTAAAGGCGCAGGGGTCCGGCAAGGCCGTCATCAGCGCACTGACCACAGCCGGGCAGGTGCTGCGCTGCACGGTAACGGTCACATCGGAGATCGGACGGGTGCAGATGAGCAAAAACGCCATGCTGCTGCAGGCAGTGGGAGCCAGTCAGAAGCTGACCGCGCAGGCTGCAGGCACCAAAAACGGAACGCTGACATGGCTCAGCAGCAATCCGGGCGTGGCAACTGTGAGTGCGGATGGCATGGTAACGGCGGTGGGCGACGGTGAAACGATGATCCTTGCCGTTACACCGGAGGGTCGTGCCGATGCCTGCTATGTGGCCGTGGGAGCGGCGGCGTGGCGGTTCCGCTCGGAGGACGAACTTGCCGAAACGCTGACCCTGACCGGCCAGCTGCCCTATTCGGATGGAAAGTAAAAAGAAAAATGGGAGCGTTCTGTGCAGCAGGATGCTCCCATTTTTTCAAAACCCGCTGGGCAGAAAGATCATGGTCCCGCGGGAAGAATACACCAGCTTCTGCACCGCACACCCGTAGCAGCATGCCAGCACAAGCAGGATCAACGCGGCAAGCACAAGCCAGCGCAAAAACCGACCGCTGCGGCGGTATCTGCCGGAAAACGAACTGCCCTTTTTGTGCCGCATCCTGCCACGCCCTCCTTTTTGCTGTGCTGGGCCATCCTATGCGCCGCAGGCACCGATTGTGCAACCGGCCCGGCTGTGGTACAATAAAACCTTAAGAGATACATTGTACAGGGAGAACGATTTTATGCTGACCATCACACTGCTGGGCACCGCTGCTACCATGCCACTGCCGGACCGGGCACTCTCGGCGGCGTTTGCTGCCTGCGGCGGCCACGGCCTGCTGTGGGACTGCGGCGAGGGCACGCAGGCGGCAGCGCGCCGTGCGGGCGTGAACCTGATGCGGGCAGATGCCATCTGCCTGACCCACTACCATGGCGACCACATCTTTGGTCTGCCGGGCCTTTTGCAGACTCTGGGGGCGCAGGGCCGCACAAGGCCGCTTGCGCTGCTGGGTCCGGAGGGCCTGCCGGATATCTGGGCGGCGGTGCGGGCACTGACCGGCCCGCTGCCCTATCCGGTGAAGCCGCAGGTGCTTATGCCGGGCCAGCCGCTGGCGCTGGATGCGCTGAGCGAGGGCTGGCCTGCCGGTGCGCGGCTGGTGCCGTTTGCCACAAAGCACCGGGTAAAAAGCCTTGGCTACCGGCTGGAGCTGCCCCGTGCAGGCAAATTTTCGCCGGAGCAGGCCCAGGCGCTGGGGGTGCCGGTGCAGCAATGGAAGCTGCTGCAGAAAGGGCAGAGCGTTGCCGTGGAGGGCAGAACGGTGCAGCCTGCGCAGGTGCTGGGCACCCCGCGCAAGGGGTTGAGCGTGGTATTTTCCGGAGATACGGCCCCCTGCCCGTATTATTTGCAGGCGGCGCATGACGCAGACCTGCTGATATGCGATGCCACCTATGCCCTTCCGGAGCAGGAAGACCAGGCCCGTCAGTGGGGGCACAGCACCTTTGGGCAGAGCGCGACCCTTGCCGCGCAGGCGAGGGCAAAGCGGCTTTGGCTGACCCATTATTCCCCCATGATCACCGACCCGGAGGAATATGCCGCGCAGGCACAGAGCATCTTCCCGGCGGCGGAGTGCGGCTTTGACGGCAAAAGCATCACCCTGCAGTACGAGGAGGCACAGCCATGACCATCCGGATGGACGAGGGTGCGGCAGAGCTGCTGGACACCCTGCACAGGGCGGGCTATGCAGCCTACGTGGTGGGCGGCTGCGTGCGGGACAGCCTGCTGGGCCTTACACCGCACGACTGGGACCTGTGCACCAGTGCTCTGCCGCAGCAGGTGATGGAGCTGTTCGGCGCAGAAAAATGCATTCCCACCGGCCTGCAGCACGGCACGGTAACGGTGAAGCAGAGCGGTGCCCTTTACGAGATCACCACCTTCCGTACAGAAGGCACCTACACAGATGGCCGCCACCCGGACGAGGTGCACTTTGTGCCGGATGTGCGGGAGGATCTGGCCCGGCGGGATTTTACCATCAACGCCATGGCCTACAATGAAAAAGAGGGCCTTGTGGACCCCTTTGGCGGGCAGGCCGACCTGCAAAGCGGCATCGTACGGGCGGTGGGTGTGCCCCGCCAGCGGTTCACCGAGGACGCGCTGCGCATCCTGCGGCTGTACCGCTTCGCAGCCCGGTTTGGCTTTGCCATCGACCCGCCCACGGCGCAGGCGGCACAGGAGCTGTGTGCCCATCTGGACTGCGTATCGGTGGAGCGCATCGAGGAAGAGCTTGCAAAACTGCTGAGCGCACCCGCCCCTGCGGCATATCTTGACAAAAAAATACTGCTTGTTATTCTGCCGGAGCTTTCATCGGAGGCACTGGCGGCGGCAAAGCCGGTGGTGGATGCCTGCCCGGCGGGGGAGCAGGCTCTGCCCGTCCGTCTGGCGGCGCTGCTGCTGAGCCTTGGCGAGGACGGCATCCGCCGCACCCTCAAGCGCCTGCGCTGCTCCAACGCCTTGATTGAAGAGGCGGCGGTGTTGGTGCGGGAAACCGTGCCGGGTGTGCCGGTATCCCTGAATATCTACGCCCGCCGACTACTGGGCAAATATAACTTGTGTACCGTGCAGCGCATTGCCGCACTGGGCACAGCCCTGCAGCCGGAACGGGCGGCTGATTTTGCTGTACTTTCCGAATTGGCCGAACAATTGGACGCGGACGGCGTATGCTGCCGCGTCAGCCAGCTGGCTGTGAATGGCCGCGACCTGATGGCGGCAGGCGTCCCGGCGGGGCCGGGCATCCGCAAAGTGCTGGAAGCGCTGCTGGACGGTGTGATCCGGGAAGAATATCCCAACGAGCGGCAAGCCCTGCTGGCCGCAGTGCAGCAGCTCGCTGCGTCTTGACAAGCTCTTTTTTCAGAGTTACTATTATACTACTGTTTTAGTGTGTTGAATGCACCAAAGGAGAACTTATGACCACACAGACCCCTGATTCAAAGCCGCGTGCCCTCATTGCCATGAGCGGCGGCGTGGACAGCTCGGTGGCGGCATGGCTCATGCAGCAGGCAGGCTATGACTGCACCGGCATCACCATGCGGCTCACCCGCAACGAAACGCTGGGACAGTCCGGCTTTCACACCTGCTGCTCGGAAAAGGACATCGAGGACGCGGCAGAGGTGGCGTTTGCCATGGATATCCCGTACGAGGTGCTGGATTTCACGGCTGACTTCCGGGAACAGATCATTGAAAAATTCGTCCGCGTGTATGAGGCGGGCGGCACGCCGAACCCCTGCATCGACTGCAATAAATATATGAAGTTCCGCCATCTGCTGGACTGGGCCCGGGCACACGGCATGGAGTATGTGGTCACGGGCCACTATGCCCGGGTGGAGCAGGACGAGGCCACCGGCCGTTTCCTGCTCAAAAAGGGGCTGGACGAGGGCAAGGACCAGAGCTACGTGCTCTACAACCTCACTCAGGAGCAGCTGGCGCATATCCGTCTGCCGCTGGGCGGCCTGCACAAGACTGAGGTGCGCGAGATCGCGGAGCAGCACAAATTTGTCAATGCCCGCAAGCACGACAGTCAGGACATCTGCTTCGTGCCGGATGGCGACTATGCCCGCTTTATGGAGGACTTCACCGGCAAACACTACCCGGCAGGTGATTTTCTGGACGAGAGCGGCAGGGTGGTGGGCACCCACAACGGCGCGGTGCGGTACACCATCGGCCAGCGCAAGGGGCTGGGCCTCGCCATGGGGGCACCTGTGTACGTCTGCGGCAAGGACATGCAGGCAAACACCGTCACGGTAGGGCCGGAGGAGATGCTGTTCGACCGCATCGTGTATGCGGACGAGGTGAACTGGATCGCCATTCCGGAGCTGACCGGGCCGCTGCGGGTCACAGCCCGCACCCGGTACCATCAGGTGGAGCAGGCCGCCACCGTCTACCCGGCGGAGTGCGGCTTCCGGCTGGAATTTGACCAGCCCCAGCGCGCCCCTACGCCCGGTCAGGCCGTGGTGCTGTATCAGGGCGACACCGTGCTGGGCGGCGGCACCATTACGAGAGTGGAAAAGTAACAAGGAGAACAAAATGCAAAATCAGTATTCCCGCACGCAGTTGCTGCTGGGCGCGGAAGCTATGGAAAAACTGCACAATTCCCGCGTGGCGGTGTTCGGCATCGGCGGCGTGGGCGGCTACACGGTGGAAGCGCTGGCGCGCAGCGGCGTGGGGGCACTGGATCTGATCGATGATGATAAGGTCTGCCTGACCAACCTCAACCGCCAGATCATTGCCACCCGCAGCACGGTAGGGCAATATAAGGTAGATGTGGCTGCACAGCGCATCCACGACATTGACCCGGACATCAGGGTGACCACCCACCGGTGCTTCTTTGGCCCGGAAACACAGGACCAGTTCGACTTTACTCAGTACGACTATGTGGTGGATGCCATTGACACCGTTACCGGCAAGCTGGCCCTTGTGATGAAGTGCAAGGAGGCAGGCACCCCCATTATCTGCTCCATGGGCGCAGGCAACAAGATGGACCCGACCCGCTTTGAAGTGACCGATATCTACAAGACCTCGGTCTGCCCGCTGGCCAAGGTGATGCGCACCGAGTGCCGCAAGCGCAAAATCAAGCACCTGAAGGTGGTCTACTCCAAGGAGCCTGCCATGACCCCCATCGAGGATGACGACATCAGCTGCAAGTATCACTGCATCTGCCCTCCGGGCACCCAGCGCAAGTGCACCCAGCGCCGTTCGGTGCCGGGCTCCAATGCCTTTGTACCCTCGGTGGCTGGCCTGATCATCGGCGGCGAGGTGGTAAAAGACCTTGTGGGCTTTGTACCGATGAAGGGCTGATATTTAAAATAGTTTTTACGGAACCCCGGAAAAGTCTGCGGATTTTTCTGGGGTCCTTTCTGTTATGGGCAATGTCACCGCTGCGGCACAGGCTTCAAAAATACTGCAAAAATAAATTTGCAACTAATTTGCATTTTGGTATTGCAATTGGAGAGAATATCGTGTATAATCATCCCTGTTCAAAAATGCAACCAATTTGCAATTTACTAAAATGAAGCGACGAACGGTCGTTTTTAGGAGCGTATATGGAACTGTTTCTGGATGTTCTGGGCGAATCTCTGGTGGATACCGCCAAGATG
>OGYR01000977.1_pt1 | contig 11626 bp, 4 predicted proteins | sample 1576661 | NCBI WGS metagenome assembly OGYR01 (sample SAMEA3541490, study PRJEB24748) | human gut metagenome | biome: human gut; feature: human-associated habitat; material: faeces | place: China | collected 2012
TATTCACAGATACAAAGGTTGAGGCAGGTCAGACAAAGACAGTCGAGTTTTCTGTAAGACCTACTCCGATTTACTACGAAAAGTCTGAGCCTAAGGGCACTATAGCAGACGGAATGGTAAATGTGTGCGTAGCGGGTAAAAACTCTGCAATCGCATCTATCGAAATTCAAAAAGTACAAGAATACCCTGTATTTTGGGTGCTTGGTGACTCAACAGTTACAGACGGTAACTGTTCATTGCCATTCTTCAGACTTCAAAACTACACAGGTGTAGGTACAGGTTTGACAAAATATTTGCCGAGAAATTATGCAATGGTAAACGAAGGCGAGGGCGGTCTTAATGCTGCCGATAACTACCACTTTAATATGGTAAAGGATCGTATTAAAGCTGGCGACTACCTATACGTTGAATACGGTCACAACCATAAGAGTGACGGACCTGCAGGCTATGTATCAAACCTTGATAAGTATTACAATGCTTGTCACAGCGTAGGTGCAACGCTTGTTATCGTCAGCCCGATCGAAAGAATTAACACATTCACAGACGGCGCATATCAGCACACATTGGACGGCTTTGCGACAGCCGGTGCACAGTATGTTGCAGATAAGGTAACAGCCGGTGCAACAGATATTGCATATGTTGATTTGAATTCATACAGTTTGGATTTCTATAATAAGATTACAACTGATAACGGCGGTGATTCGGGTGCTATTAAGTTCTATTTCCAAACAGCTAAGGGTGGCGGAACAGACCAAACTCACCCTAACGATGCAGGTGCTGAAAATCTTGCATATGAATTCGTTAAGGCTGCAAAGGCTGTAACGGACGAAACACAAAAGGCTGCTTTGGCACCTGTTGTAAATAACTTTACAGACGAAACACCAAACCTTGTTTCAACAGAAATCACAAGTCTTGGCGCTGCACCAAATGACGCTTGGCCGCAATACGTTGTTCCGACAGATAACGAATATCCTGTTGTAATTAAAGATATTAAATTCAACGAAGCCGGTGAGGCGAATTATTCTAAGGTGCTTGTACAAGACGCAAAAATAGACCTTGGTGCTTACGGTATTATCGTTATTACGGTTAAAGACGAGAATGGTGAGGAAAAGGGTAAGATTTATGCTATAGACCAGGTTGATAACTCAACAGGCAACGGTACACAGGAAATTACACACTTTACGACAGACGTAAAACTTGAAGAAGGCGATACATACACAGCAACAGTATGGAAAGCTAAGGACAACGGCGGTGACACAGGTCTTACCGTTGACCCTGAAAATGTACAATATTCGGCTGAATATATTCCGACAGATGTTGAAGAACAGTATCTGTTAAATGAAGATAAAGACGGAAATGAACAATTTGGATTTTACGGCGCAACATATGACGGTAAAACATCATCATTGAAAGAATTTAATGATTGGACACAAATCGGCAGTGCCGGAATAACAGCATATCTTAACCAAACAAGTGATGAAACAAAATATGTTGAAATCACATCAGACGGTGCTAAAAACGGCAGTGCCAACCAAGGTTCGTTCTACTATTCAAAAGATCTTTCAACTGAAATCGGTACAACAGGCAGATACCTTGTTTCAGCTGATGTTCAGTATGTATCGGGCGGTGGTATGACATTCAATCTTGTAACGGGTCATAACGATAAAAATTTAGGCGGTACAGAAAGCCTTAACTTGTTCACAATCGGTTCAGGCGGTTTGGTAACTGCGGGAAATAAAGAAGTCGGTACAATTTCAGCAACCGCACTTACTAATATACAATACATTCTTGATATGGATTTAGGTATTGCAACTGTATCAGTAGGTGGCGGAACACCTGTTGAAATTGCACTTAACAATTATCAAACAACAGAATTGACAGTTACACCGACAAAGATTACTCAATTTCTATTCGGCGGAAGTAAGGTTGCATTTGATAATAAAGTAGCAAACCTTTCAGTTGCAAAATTAAAAGATCAAAAACTTCCAAGCTATACTATCGGCATAAGAAGTAATGATACAGCAAAGGGCAGCGTTACACTTTCATATGTAACACCTGAACCTACAGCGACAACAGAACCTACAGCGACAACAGAACCTACAGTGACAACAGAACCTACAGCGACAACAGAACCTACAGCGACAACAGAACCTACAGCAACAACAGAACCTACAGAGGCAACTGCAACAGCAGCTCCGACAGCAACTGCAGAGGCTAAAGATAATGAAACAGCAACAGTAAATACTTTGGCAGACGGTGACGTTACATTGACAGTTACTGCCGATAAAGCTGTTGTAACTGCAACAAAGGCATTGACAGCAGTTCTTGTTGAGGCACAATATACAGAAAACGGAACAATTAAAAAGGTTACAACAACTCCTGTAACATTTGAAGAGGCAGGTACACAAGATTACACAGTTACAACAGGAAGTAAGGTAATGCTTTGGGATTCGCTTCAAAAAATGACTCCGTTGACAGTAAGCAGTGTAGCACCTGCTCCGACAGCTGCACCGACTGCAACACCGATTCCGGACAGTGAGTATACAATGGAAACACTTCCTCTAAACAATGTTGTAACATTAAAGGCAACAGCAAATGAAGGATATGTATTCCGTGGTTGGAAGACTGAAAGCGGAACAACACTTTCAATGGATGATGAATATACATTCAGACTTCGCGGTGACTCAAGAATTGTAGCTAATTTTGTAAACGCACCGACAGTTGCGGATATTACAGATTTTGAACTTTCACTATCACCTGCAAGTATTAAGTCGACAACCGGCTCAACAACAACTGTTTCAATTAAGAATGCAACAGACTCAGTCGGAACACCTATGGATAAGGTTACAAACACAGATGTTACATGGTCTTGTGATGAAACAGGTGTGACAATAGACGCAAACGGTGTTGTTACAATCGGTGACGGTTTCTCAATGGGCGATTCATTGACAAAGAACGTTACAATTAAGGGTACACTAAACGGCGTAACAAAGACGGCAACATTGACAGTATTCGGTTATGAATATTACGAAGATATGGCAGAGGGTTCAACTAACTATACAGGTAAATTTATGACTCTTGGCGGAAAGACTGCTATAGTATTCCCTGGTTTAGGTCAAACTCAGACATATACATTCGGATCAAGAATAACTCTTGATAAAGCAACAACAGTTAAATTTGATCATACATGGGCACCTGACTCGAAAAATAAATGGGGAGCAGGACAGCTAAAGACTCTTAACTTCAAGAATTCTTCAGGTACAACAATATTCTCAATGTGTTATTCATGGGGTACATTGTATGCCGGTACAGCTGCAACAGCAGGATTAGAAGCTGCTACATTGCCTGATAAAAAGACAGAATATACAACAGTAACTGTAACGATTGACCCTGAAACTAAGGTTGTAACAGTAACAGACGGTACAAAATCTGCAACAACAACTCTTACAGATAATGCAGGAGATATTGCAAGCATAGAATTTTCAGCGGATAAGAGTTCACCGGAAACAAGAATAATTGCTATCAGCAATTTCACTGTTACAAAATAATAACGCTTAAAAGACCGCGAAAGCGGTCTTTTTTTGGTAAAAATAATCTACAAAAATAAAAAATGTACAACTTGAATTTTGCATTTTGAATAAAAAATGATGTGCTTTTTTGTGCAATATTTTCATTCAAAGTTTCTTAATAATATTGCACATACAAAAAAAATATGATACAATATATACCATATAGATGGGTTAGGATTGTGCAGATTTACTTAAATCAACATCCTGTACCTGCTAAATTAAACAATACTTGGAAACAAGTTAAGGAAAGAAAGGGAGAGAAGAAATGAAAAGTAAAAAACTAATTTCATTACTTTGCGCCGCTGCTATGTCAGCATCTGCTTTCGCAGGCTTGACAGTAACAGCAAGCGCGGCAACAGATTTAGTCACTCTTGATGGCTCAACAGCAGATGGTTGGGTTGCTCCGGATGGAGCAGATAAAGGTGACATTGTTCCGACAGTTACCATTGATGACGGTGAAACTGACCAATATTTAAAATTCCAAGGTAGCGGCGGCGGTAACCGTAAGTCGACATATTCTTTGGGTCAAACTATTTCAGGTCAATATACTATTGAATATGATACAATGATGACTCGTGGTAATGGTATGAGCAGAATCATGCACTCAAACCAACTTGCATTTACAAATGATACAAACACTAAGGATACAAGAGATGGTGCAGGTATTATAGATACAGTAAATGCACAACAAGGTACAAAGTATAATTCAGGTTCAGGTGCGTCAGTAGCTAACGCTGCTATGAAAACTGACCTTAGACCATATCTTACAGATAAATGGGTAATTAATGATGATTCAACATCAGAATTAGTAGCTTATCCTGAAAGTGCAGTCGAGGTTGCAGATACTAAATGGGTAAGAGTACAAGCTGCAGTTAATAATGATAAGACTACTGTAACAGTAATCGATAAGTCAGGTAATAAACTTGTTGACGGTGTAGAATATACAAACTCAACAAATGAAATTAATTCAATATATGTTTGCTCAAACAGAGGTGATGGTGGTAGTGGTATAGTTGCACTTGACAACTTACATATTTACCAAGGTGCTCCGGAAACACTTACAACAGATGGTCTTAGAGGTGATGCAACTGTTGTAGTTCCAACAGTTATGCCGGTTCCGGACGTTAAGACACAGGCTCCTGGCCTTTCAGCTCCAGATGGAGTTACACCGGTAGTTAATAATACTTTCAGCAAAGCACTTGCATCAACAGCGATGGGCGAAACTGCTACAACAATTACAGATGTAGACGGTCTATCTATTGCTATGGGTAATAGAACAGGCGGCGATACAGCAACAACTGTTTCAGTAGAAGATTGGGCAGCTGGCGATAAAGTTCTTACACTTGCAGGTGGTCCTTATTCAGGTGCCGGTAGAGGTCCTGTAGTTTCTGCTGCAAATACTTTGGCATTAGCAGACGGAAAATCATCTGTAATGACATTCGCTGTTAATCTTGGCTCAAACAAGGCAGGCGGTGCCGGTAGACTTTATATTCTAAAGGATAACAGCCAAGCTGGTACTGACAAGAACGGTGCATACAACAATGTTATGGGTGTACTTACAACTGATGACACAGCCTCAAGCTACACAATCGGTAGCGGTAGCAATGTTATAACAATCGGTCAACAAGTTGAGGCTTATCAATGGTACAAAGTTGCAATTATAGTTTCAAGCGATAAATTTAGAATTTGGGTTGCAAAAGCTGATGAAGATTTCACAGAAAAACCACAAGTTGATTGCGACCACGTTGGAACAGGCAATACAGCAACATCAGTTACAGAACTTCCATTGTTAGCAGTAACATCTGAAAAAGGTGGTTCTTACACAGGTTCAGTTGCAAGAATTGATAATATGCTAACATATTCAGGAACAGCTGATCAACCAAGAAAACTTCTTCCAACAACACAAGCAGCTCCGACACCTGCTCCGATACCTGCAAAGGTTACAATGAGCGTTGATGAAACTGCTAACACAGTTACATTGACATCAGATAAGGATACAGATGCAGTTCTTGTTCAAGCATCATACAGAACTGATAATACATTGGATTCAGTTAAGAAAGTTGTAAATCTTAAATTAGAAGCAAACAAGGCTACAACAGTTCCTGCAACAGATTTAGATGCATTCACAACGAATGATAAGATAATGGTTTGGGATAGTCTAAAGACTATGACACCGCTTGCTAATGCTTATACAGTAAAGAACGGTGCAGCTCAAGCAACAGCTAAGCCGGCTCCGACAGCTGAACCTACAGAAGCTCCGGCAGAAACAGCTGCTCCGACAGCTGAGCCGACAGAAGCTCCGGCAGAAACAGTTGCTCCGACAGCTGAGCCGACAGAAGCTCCGGCAGAAACAGTTGCTCCGACAGTTGAGCCGACAGAAGCTCCGGCAGAAACAGTTGCTCCGACAGATACACCGGCTCCAACAGCAACAGCTGTTCCTACTTATGCAGTATCAGGTACTGTAGACGCAGGTGTTAAATCTGTAACTCTTACAGATAAAGCAGAAGCTGAAAATACAATTACAGGTACAATCGAAGATACAGCTGTAACATTTACAGGTGTTAAAGCCGGTACATATACAGTATCAGCTGTAGCTAAAGATGATTACAAAGATTTAACAGTAACTCCTCAAGAAATTACAGTTAGCGGCAATCTAGCAGGTGTATTCACAGTAACAACAACTGCTAAAGTTAAGAGTGCTGTAACTACTACAGTAACAGGCGGTACTGCTACAGTAACAGGCGCAACAGATTTGAAAAGCGTTGCTGAAGGTACAGAACTTACAATAACAGCTGCAACACCTGCTTTGGGTTACCTTGCTGCTGATCCGACAATTACAGTAACAAAGACAGACGATGCCGAAACAACAGTAACTGTAGCAGAAGGCAAGTTCACAATGCCTGCATACCCTGTAACAGTAACAGTTGCATATGCAGCAGACCCAACAATGAAAGTTTTTGATGCAGAAGCATCAACATGGGTAAAAGCTGATGACACAACAGCTCATGGCAGTGATGAATTGCTAAAATTAGGTCAATGGGCAAAGGGTAAAGATGGTACACTTAGCACAAATGAAACAACACTTCTTAGATATGCAGGTCTATCAGATGTAGATAAGGATAGAGTTGTTTCAGCTAATTTGAATTTTGATGTTGCATCAACAAGCTATGATGCAAATCAAAAACGTTGGGTAGATTCTTACTTCTTTATAGGTGCACTTTCAAGCAATGATTGGGATGCGTCAACAGCAGTATATACAGATTATCAAAGTATAAGAAATGATAGTTTAACAGATACAAAGGTATGGACAGGAACAAAGGATGCAACTACAGCCTCCACTGAAGCTCACGGTGCATTTGTAACAGCAAATGTTCCTGTTACATCATTAGTAAAGTCTGCAACAACAGATAAACTTTCTTTAGAATTAGCTGTAGGAACAGCAAGAACACAGGTTGTTAAGAAAGCTCCAAAGTTAGTTCTTACAATAGGTCAAGCGGTAACTTTTAATGTTGCAAGTGGCGAAACAAAAGTTGAAAAAGCAACTGTTGAAATTAAGAATGGCGATGCAGTTGTAGCAACAGAAACAACTGATACTGATGGTGTAGCAAAAGTTGCTCTACCATCAGGTGATTACACATATACAGTAACAAGTGCTGATTATGCAATTAAAACAGGTTCTATAAAAGTTGCAGATTCAGCTGTAGCAGAAAATGTTGCTGTAGTTGCAAATGAAGCAAAGAAAGTTGAAATTACGTCTCCTGAAAATAACATTGTTGTAGTTGGAAGCCCTATTACATTTACAGCAACAGTTAAAGACCAAGATGGTCGTGTAATGACAGGCAAGACTGTAAATTGGACTGTTGTTGATACACCGGCTAATATTGCAGTAGAAAATGGTGTTGTATCAGTAACAAACGGAGTTATAGGCGGAAAATACAAAGTACAGGCTACAATCGCTGATACAGAAATATCTGCAACAGCAGACTTTGAAGTTGTTGCAAAGAGCAAAGGTACTTTAAAGGCAATATATACAACAGGTGATGAAACAACAGGTGTAGTTGAAACTGTTGACGTATATACTGAAGCCGAGAACAAATTTGAAGCAGATGAAGTTACTGTTCCTGAATCATATCTTTCAGAAAGAGTAGTAACAAATTCAGACACAGGACTATATGATGTATATAGTTATGTATCAGGTGGTACTGATAAAATTACTTTGGCAGCAGGAGAAAATAAAGTTGTAATTGTTGTCAAGAAAGACGCATCATATAATGTATATGAAAAGTTTGAAGATGAAAAGCCATTATTCAAAGCAGATTCAAGAATTACAGTAAAAATTGAAGATGATGCTACATTAAATTCAAAAGTTGTCGGATTCACTTGTGCAGGTAATGCAGGTAATGGATATTCATTTGCACATTATGCATTACCAGATACAGTAACAAAAGATATAGTAACATTTGATTTTGATTATTATAATACAAACGGTGGTAGAGCAATATTGAGCATTGGTGATGCAACAACAAGAGGAACTACTGGTGGTAGTACAAAAGTTACTTACAATTCAACAGGTGCTATATTTAATTTAGGATCGAATAAAACTAATGCATTAGTTCAAGGTGACAGCTCTAAAGCTATAGGTGACTATACAAATAAATGGATGCATGTCAATGTAGTTGTTAATCAATCAACAAAGAAAGTAAGCTATACTATCACAAATAAAGCAGATGGTGCAGAAATAGCAAAAGCAACAGATGTGGCTTTTGTTGATGCAACAACAGAAAACTTAAAAGCAACACAAATTGATATTTTTGGTTATATAAACAACAGCCATTGTGCAATGCTTGATAATATCAAGGTATCAGAAAGTGATGCAACAACATCTGCAACTGAATAATTTATAAAGCAATAAAAGAACGGTCGTATGACCGTTCTTTTTGCTTGACAAATTTAGCGTTGTGTGATAATATAATAAAAGAAATGGTAAACAAACCATGCTGCAGTTGATATGTTGTAGGAAGAAATACTTTCTACGGAATAGTTACCTATTTGGTCGATAGGTAACTATTTTTTTATTATCACTATACAAAGCAGTAAAACCAAAGTTAAATAAACAATAGCTTCACTCATATGCACACCCCCTTCAAGGTGGTGTCAGCATGGTTTGCAACCATTTCAGAATGTTATTATATCATATAGGAAAGAATTTATCGATAAATGTAAATGCTATGATAATTTCTTATAATAAAAATATGGAATTTTGCGTTTAAATAACAAATATTTCAAAAATATTTCGTATTTTGCGTTTAATGTGTAATCTATATGTAACAAAATTACGAAAATTACTTGCATTTATATACAATATATAGTATAATAGTTTAGATAGCAAAAAAGTAATTTCGGAGGGGTTTTATGTACTGCAAAAATTGTGGCAGACAACTGAAAGAGGGAACGCGTTTTTGTGACAGATGCGGTCAATCAGTAAGAAAAAACAACCAGAAAAGCCAAACTACAAAACGCAAAGAAATCGAGGAACTGAAGGCTGAACGTCTTAATCGTAAACGTCGTTTACAGGAAAAAGAGGCAAAACAAGCCCGTAATAAAAAACGTAGAAAAAGTAAGGGAAGTGTTATGATTTTCATAATCGTAGCACTGCTTATCGCAATAGTAAGCGTGATTATCGGCTATAATATGATGGCTCCGAACGATAACGGATTAGGCACTGCTCCTACTTCAACAAATTCGCCTGCAAGTGCAACGAATACGCCGACAGATACAGCAAACAACGTATCATCAACATCATCGCCGTCAAATTCAGCAAGCAAAAACGGTTATTCAAAAATGACAATAAGCGGTGTGACGTGCGTTTATCCGTCTACTTTTAATTCAAATCCGACAACAGGAAATCAAAAACTTAACTTGACTGACGCGCTTGGCGGTGCAACTATGACTGTTTCGCAAGAGGGAAAGAGCGGTGCTCCGTCTGACCTTATGCGTGACTATGCACGTCAAACGGGTGGCGAAGTTTCATATTCTCGTGCCGGTGACGATTGGTATGCAGTCACTGTGACAACAGATGATACTGTTTACCACAGAAAATGCGTATTGAAAAACGGAATTGCGGTATATTATGATTTCTCATATTCTTCAATGACATCAACGGCTCAAAAATATACTGAATATATTGACTATATGGACAGCAATTTCAAATAATTTAAGAAAGATATTTGATTGCAAAGCATATTGACGCAATCAAAATTAAGCAAATCAATATTTTTAATATTTTAGATTTCGAGCGGACAGCCTTTGTTGGTTGTCCGTTTTTTTGTATTCGTTCGATGTAGCGACTGACTATTGTTTCCGCGTCTGCTATTGCTCTGCTTTCAAGTTTTGGATTATAGTCTTTGAGAATTATTATTGCTTGGCTCACATACGGTGATGAAAAATTATTTAAAATAACTACTTTCTTTGTCAATTCTTTCATTACTAATCTCCAATCATTTCAATTTGTTTTATTTCCATTATCTCCGACTATGAAAAAGTATATACCTGCTTTATTTTTGTAACATTAATCAAAAATAAATGTAATAATATGTAAATATCGTGCATATAAATAGTAATATATGGGAAAAGTCGAGTAATATATTTATTCATATTGCAATATTTGAAATTATTTTGTAATAAAAATGTAATAAAAAGCTTGACAATGTAACAATTTTGTAGTATACTATGGGACAAGTAATGAAAGGGGTTTAACTTTTATGACTACACAAGAGATGACAAAACAAGAAATGATAATGAATTTGCGTGAAAAACGCGAAGAAAAGAAAAAAGCAAAATTGAAAGCAAAGCACAGAAGATGTACGATTGCAATTATTACGCTTGTGGCAATGATGACGGTAATATTCGGTAGTGTATACAGCGCATCGGCGAAGGAAATCACAATTACGGAAATAAACGAATTTGCGGGAACAAATGAAACAAAAACTGTAAAGACAAGAAGTGAAAGCGTTGAGGGTGCTCTTGAAGAACATGGCGTGAATGTTTCGGATACCGATAAGATTAATGTTTCAACAGAAAAGCCTGTTGAGGATAATGAAAATATTGTTATCAAGCGTGGTAAGCGTGTTACAATTAAAGTCGGTGAATCGGAAGAAGTTGTAACAGTAACAAAGGCGGACGTTAAGGACGCACTTGTTGAGGCAGGATATATTCCGGGTGAATATGACCAAATTTCTTCTAACGGCGATAATGTCGCGAGCAGTGATACAATCGAGCTTGTATCGGTAAGCCATACCGATGAAACAGAAACGGAAGTAATTCCTAAGGGTGTTGAATATGTTGATGATTCAACTTTGATTAAAGGTCAGGAAAAGGTTGTTGACGAAGGACAAGACGGTGTGAAAACAATCACTTACAAGGTTACATACCAAGATGGTCAAGAGGCGACAAGAGAGGTGATAGACGAACAAGTTACAACTGAAATGCGTAATAAAGTTATTGCAAAAGGTACAATGGAACCTACACCTGCACCTAAGAATACAACCGTTAAGGACACCTTTGCGACAAAGTCGACAGTAAGCGATAACGGCGGTACTGTAAACGGATATAAATATAAGAAGAAAATCACAATGACTGCTACAGCTTATTCGACTTCACCGTCAGAAAACGGCGGTTATACGGTTTCTGCAATGGGTAATCCGCTTGGATACGGTATAGTTGCAGTTGACCCGAGCGTTGTTCCGCTTGGCTCAAAAGTGTATGTAACATCAGCCGACGGCTCTTGGTCATACGGCGTTGCAAGTGCCGAAGATACAGGCGGTGCAATTAAGGGTAACAAGATTGATTTGTGCTACGGCTCAAATGCTAACGACTTCGGCAGAAGAAGTTGTGTAGTGTATATTTTGGAATAATGTGTAAATAAAAATCCCGCTTTGATTTAACATCAAAATGGGATTTTTTTGTGTTTATTGATTTTTTGGAACTAATTGAACTTTGAGGGGAGAGGGAGGTGCGGACATATTCTTGGACTCCGAAAGGGGTAAAGATAAATGTAT
>OGYR01000979.1_pt1 | contig 11615 bp, 7 predicted proteins | sample 1576661 | NCBI WGS metagenome assembly OGYR01 (sample SAMEA3541490, study PRJEB24748) | human gut metagenome | biome: human gut; feature: human-associated habitat; material: faeces | place: China | collected 2012
GGTAATTCAATTGCCGATGTAGTTCACGAAGCGTAAAGAGTTTTTGACCGTATATAAAGAAACTGTTAGCACCTTATACAGAACCCGTTAAGGGTGCTGTCAAACGGTTCCCATCTGTTTGTGTCTTGTATAAAATACGAAATGAAATATTTTTGTGCAATCTATGAGCAGGACAAACAGAAAGGGGCAGGAAACATGTTGACAGTATTGATTTTAATCGTTTACGCAATCATTGGAGGAGTATCGACTCTGGCTATGGTCATTGGAATCCCGGCAGTATTGGGATGGAAAATTTACCGGAGGGTGAAGTATCAGATCCCGATTATGAAATAGATGGAATGAAGTGTGTGGAGAGAAGAGCTGGCTGAAGGTTCCTTGAGTAGAAACGGAAGAATAGAAAACAGATTATAGAGAAAGACGTGGAATACAGAAATGTGTTTTGCGTCTTTTTATAATTTACTTATACTGAAGAAAAGTAGTAGCGGCAATTGAGAACTCCGTTTATAATGAAAGCAGTTATGAACTTAAGCATTGGAGGATACTAACGTGAACAAACAGCAGCTTGCGGCGAAAATATGGGAGTCTGCAAATAAAATGCGTTCCAAAATCGAAGCGAACGAATATAAAGACTACATTTTGGGTTTTATTTTCTATAAATATCTTTCGGATAAGCAGGAACAGTGGCTCTTAAAACGAGACTATGCACCGGAAGATATTGTGGAATATGTGAATGAAGCTGATCCGGAGATCGTGGAAGCATCACAGCAGAGCCTGGGGTATTTTATTGCCTACAAGGATATGTTTTCTACCTGGATTCACATGGGATCTGATTTTAGTGTAGACAATGTTCGTACGGCACTCTCATCTTTTACCAGACTGATTTCCCCATCCCACAAAAAGGTGTTTGATGGGATTTTTAACACGCTGGAAACAGGACTTAGCAAGCTGGGAGAGAATACGAAAAGCCAGACGAAAGCAGTCAGCGATCTGATTCAGCTGATCAATGACATTCCAATGGATGGCAGACAGGATTACGATGTTCTTGGCTTTATTTATGAATATCTGATTGAAAAATTTGCAGCGAATGCAGGAAAAAAGGCGGGCGAATTCTATACGCCGCATGAGGTTTCTGTGTTAATGTCTGAGCTGATTGCAGCACATTTAAAGGGACAAAAGGAACTGAAAATTTACGATCCGACTTCTGGATCCGGTTCTTTGCTGATCAATATTGGTCACGCAATCGCGAAATATATGGACAATCCAGACTGCATCCGTTATTACGCACAGGAACTGAAAGCGAATACCTACAACCTGACGCGCATGAATCTCGTTATGCGTGGAATTTTACCATACAACATTGTTACAAGAAATGGAGATACTCTGGAAGATGACTGGCCGTACTTCGATGAAGCAGATCCGGCCATGACCTATGATCCGCTGTATGTAGACGCAGTAGTCAGCAATCCACCCTATTCTCAGAGATGGGAGCCAAAAGGCAAGGAGAATGATCCGCGTTATGCCCGCTATGGAATAGCACCGAAATCAAAAGCGGATTATGCGTTCCTTCTTCATGATCTTTATCACTTAAAGCCAGATGGAATTATGACCATTGTTCTTCCGCACGGCGTGTTATTCCGCGGTGGAGAAGAAGGCCAGATTCGAAAAAATCTGATAGAACAGAATAACATTGACGTGATTATTGGCCTGCCTGCAAATATCTTTTTTGGAACCGGTATTCCGACCATTATTATGGTGCTTCGTCAGAAGCGGGAGAATACAGACGTGCTGATTGTGGATGCATCGAAAGGTTTTGAGAAAGAGGGAAAGAACAACAAGCTTCGTGCCTGCGATATCCGAAAGATCGTAGATACGGTTACCATGCGACTGGATATTCCGAAATATTCCAGAAGCATCACAAGAGAAGAAATCCGGGCAAATGACTACAACTTAAATATTCCGAGATACGTGGATTCATCGGAAGCAGCCGAAAGCTGGGATATTTACGCATCCATGTTCGGCGGAATTCCGGAAACAGAGCTTGCAGAGTTAAATGCGTACTGGAATTTGTTTCCATCCTTGAAGAACGAATTGTTTGTGGCAGAAAATGGTTATGCACAGCTGCGCACGGAACACTTAAAACAGACTATTCAGGAAAATGCAGATGTGAAGGCCTTTTTACAGCATTATCAGGATGCCTTTTCAGATCTTGGAGAAAAACTGGATCAGGCGCTGATTGGGCAGGCAGATCAGCTTTCCATTCCGAAGGCAGAAGATGAGATAGCCGGAATGATTCTGAAACGTTTTGAAGACATTGCGCTTGCAGATAAATACGAAGCATACCAGATCTTTAAAACAGAGTATGAGCAGATAGCGGGTGACCTGGAATTGATTCAGACTGAAGGAATGGATGCAGTGCGTCAGGTAGATCCAAATATGGTCGCCAAAAAGAAAGGTGACGATGAGAAGGAAGTGCAGGAAGGCTGGAAAGGCCACATTATTCCGTTTGAGTTTGCGCAGAAGATATTCCTGAAAGCAGACCTGGATGTAGTAGATGCAAAGAAAGCACGTTTACAGGAAATTCCGTCTGAATACGAAAACATTCTGGAAGAGTGCAGCGAAGAAGAAAAAGAAACTATTTCCGAAGCACTGAACGACAGCAATGATGCTTTTGTTATAAAAAATGTAAAAGCTATGATTAAGGTGTTAAAGCAGGATGCAGAAGAAAATAAGATTCTGATTGAACGCCTTTCCAAAGCTGAGAATCTCAACAGCGAGGAAAAGAAACTCAAAAGTGAGATCAAGTCTGCGGAGGAAGAACTTCATCTGAAAACAAAAACGGTGATCGAGAACATGACCGATGAAGATATCCATCATGTACTGGTGATTAAATGGATTGATCCAATCTGTGACGGCATCAGCAAATTGCCGGAGAACCTTCTGGGAGTACTGGAAAAGAAAGTGAAAGCCTTGTCTGAGAAATATGCAGACACTTATGAAGACATCGAAAACGAAATTACCAAAACCCAGAACGAACTGATCAAAATGCTGGATGAGTTAACCGGATCAGACACCGATATGGCCGGAATTATGGAATTTCGGAAGCTGCTGGGAGGTGAATAAGGCATGGAAAAACGGAAAAATCCGGCGGTGAGGTTCAAAGGATTCGAGGACGATTGGGAACAGCGTAAGCTAGTGAATGTAGTCGAACGTATTACGAGAAAGAATGATAATTTCGAATCAACACTTCCGCTTACGATTTCTGCGCAGTATGGTTTAATTGATCAAAATGAATTTTTCGACAAGCGTGTAGCGAGTAAAGATATCAGTGGATATTATCTTGTTCGTAAAGGTGAATTTGCATATAACAAAAGCACATCAACCGATGCACCATGGGGAGCAATTAAACGTCTTGAACGTTATGAAAATGGCGTATTATCAACACTTTACATTGTATTTAAGATCCTTGATGAGGATGAAATGAATTCAGACTATTTGGTATGCTATTATGAAACTGATTTATGGCATAAAGGCATTCAGATGATAGCAGCAGAGGGGGCAAGAAATCATGGATTGCTAAATATTGCGCCAGCTGATTTTTTTGAAACTGTTTTGACAATGCCGAAAGATGTAGAAGAACAGAAACAAATCGGACAGTATTTCCAGCAACTCGACCACCTTATCACCCTTCATCAGCGTAAGTTGGAAAAAATGCAACTAGTAAAAAAATCAATGTTGGAAAAAATGTTTCCGAAAAATGACTTAAAAATTCCAGAAATTCGATTTGAGGGATTTACGGACGATTGGGAACAGCGTAAGTTGGGAGAGTTAATATCAGAATATAAGAAAACGGTTGATTCAAGTTGTACGCTTCCAGTGCTTACATCCTCTAAAACAGAAGGTGTAATTCTGCAAGAAGAACATTTTGGACGAAAGCAGCAACATGATATCACTGGGTATAATGTGTTACCTCGAAGCTACTGTACTTATAGAAATCGAAGTGATGGAGTTGATTTCACATTTAATGTTAATGAATGCTGTGATATGGGCATTATCAGTAAGTTTTATCCAGTATTTTGCGGTAATGATAATGACACATATTTCCTCTCATTGGTTCTTAATAACAGCGATGAGGTCGTGCATGAGATAGCTTACACTTGTACGGGAACGGGTCAGAAAGTTCTCTCATTCCTTGACTTGCAGAAGATGTCGATTAGAGCACCTCGGCATAATGAACAAAAGAAAATATCAGCTTATTTTAAGCAACTCGACCACCTCATCACCCTTCATCAGCGTAAATTGGCAAAAATGAAGAGTATTAAAAAGTCATTGTTAGAAAAGCTTTTTGTTCAATAAAATTTATTGAATATTGGGGGCCTAGTATACAAAAAATGATTTTGAAAACTCAGTTCAAGAAAAATACAAACGCTGTACGCCAGTAAAATAGAATTTGTACGGGAAACAAGCCTTGGCAGCAGTAACGACCAATTTAACATAAGTAATTTATAAAGTATATCTTGGGAACAGCGTAAGTTCTCAGAATTGGTACAAATAGAACGAGGAGGTTCACCAAGACCGATTGACGATTTCATAACGAATGCACCAAATGGGTTGAACTGGGTTAAGATTGGTGATGCTCCAGCACAAGGAAATTACATAACCAAAACCGCTGAGAAAATCCGACCTGAAGGACTGTCTAAAACGAGAGAAGTTCATCCGGGTGACTTAATTCTTTCCAACTCTATGAGTTTCGGAAAGCCCTATATAATGGGCATTGATGGCTGTATTCACGACGGTTGGTTGCTCATAAGAAATACCCATGGAGTTTTTGACTTAACTTTCCTTTGTCATCTACTTGGTACACCACAAATGCTTAGCCAGTATAAGTCACTTGCTGCTGGCAGCACAGTAAATAATCTTAATAAAGAACTTGTGGGAAACACAGTTGTAACTATTCCAAGTATCGCCGAGCAGCGAGTTTTGGGCGATTACTTGGAGCAGCTTGACAACCTTATCACCCTTCATCAGAGTAAGTTAAAATCTTCGGAATTCTTATACAAAATTTTTCTTGGGAACAGCGTAAGTTAGATGATTTGGCAGAATTTAGTAAAGGAAGTGGCTATTCTAAAGGTGATTTGATAGAGTCCGGAACGCCAATTATTCTGTATGGAAGATTATATACAAACTATGAAACCATCATCTCAGATGTTGATACTTTTGTAGAAGCAAAAGATGGTTCTGTATACAGTAAAGGTAGAGAAGTTATTGTTCCAGCATCAGGTGAAACAGCGGAAGATATCGCAAGGGCTGCAAGCGTTGATAAATCAGGGATTTTGCTTGGTGGAGACTTGAATATTGTGATGCCAAATGAAGATATAAATTCTGCATTTTTAGCAATTTCCATATCTAATGGAAGTTCACAGCGAGAATTGGCAAGAAAAGCACAGGGAAAATCCGTTGTTCATATACATAATGAAGAGATAAGAAATTTAGTTGTACCATTTCCAACAAAGACGGAACAAAACAAAATAGAAAATTATTTCGCTGACCTCGACCACCTTATCACCCTTCATCAACGAAAGAAAAATCTATTAAAAAAACACATTTTAAGGAGCAAAATTATGCTTGGATTTGGCAGAGAATCAGATTTTGAACAGGCCATTATCACTGCACTCCAGAGTAATGGCTGGGACAAGGGGGTTATTCACCATCCTACTGAGGAACAGTTGATCCAAAACTGGGCGGATATCCTTTATGAGAATAACAATGACATTGACAGATTGAATCAATGTCCGTTGATTCCAGAAGAGATGGATGAACTTCTGGATCAGGTGAAGAACCTTCGGACACCGCTGGCCTTAAATGGTTTTATGAATGGAAAAACCGTATCGATTATTCGGAAAAATCCGAAAGATACATTGCATTACGGCAAGGAAATCAGTCTGAAAATATATGACCGAATGGAAATCGCGGGAGGTTCGAGCCGATACCAGATTGTCGAACAGCCATTATTTCCCCGCCATGAAAAAGTCTTACAGGACCGCCGTGGTGATCTGATGCTGTTAATCAATGGTATGCCGGTGTTTCATATTGAACTGAAAAAATCTGGTGTCCCTGTGACGGAGGCCTGCAATCAGATTGAAAAGTATGCGCATGAAGGTGTGTTTACCGGTTTATTTTCTCTGGTGCAGATTTTTGTTGCCATGAATCCGGAAGAAACCTTGTATTTTGCGAATCCGGGGCCGGATGGGAAGTTTAATCCTGATTTTTATTTCCACTGGGCAGATTTTAACAACGAACCGATCAATGACTGGAGAAAGGTAACTTCCACGATTTTGTCGATTCCTCTGGCGCATCAGATGATTGGATTTTATACCGTTGCGGATTCGGCAGATGGTGTCTTGAAAGTAATGCGCAGTTATCAGTATTATGCGGCGAATAAAATTTCGGACCGCACGGCTACGCAGGACTGGTCCAATGTGGAACAGCTGGGCGGTTACATCTGGCATACAACGGGTTCAGGAAAGACCATGACTTCTTTTAAATCGGCACAGTTAATCGCGCAGGCTAAGACAGCTGATAAGGTTGTATTTTTGATGGATCGTATTGAACTGGGGACTCAGTCTCTGAAAGAGTATCGGGCTTTTGCGGATCACCCGGATGAAGTGCAGGATACGGAAGATACGATTGCGTTAATTGGAAAATTAACCAGTACAGACCCGAAAGATACGTTGATCGTTTCCTCTATCCAGAAAATGAGCAATATTCGTGAGGATGCAGCAGGAAAGATGCGGGCAAAAGATCTGGAAACCATACGTTCCAAGAGAGTGGTCTTTATTCTGGATGAATGTCACCGCTCGACCTTTGGAGAAATGCTGACGGCGATTAAAAATACTTTCCCGAATGCGCTGTTTTTCGGATTTACAGGTACACCGGTGTTTGATGAAAATGGAAAGAAGCTGAGTACAACGGCTGACATTTTCGGCAATGAACTGCACCGCTACAGCATTGCGGATGGAATCCGGGATAAAAATGTGCTGGGGTTCGATCCGACTATGGTGATGGTGTTTCAGGACAAGACATTAAGACAGAAAGTTGCTTTGCGGCAGGCCGATGCAGGATCGGTGGAAGAAGCTGTTGCGGATGAAAAAAAGAGCAAGATATACTTCCGTTTTATGTCCGAACAGGAAGTGCCGATGGCCGGTGTGAAGCAGGAAGATGGTACTTACCAGAAGGGCATTGAGGACTATTATTCCAAGGAGTTGTATGAATCTGATTCTTATCAGGATGCGGTGGTAGATGATATTATTGAGAACTGGCTGACACTGAGCAGAAATAATAAATTTCATGGAATTTTTGCGGTAAGCAGTATTCCGGAAGCAGTGCGCTACTATAAGAAGTTTCGGAAAAAGAATCCGAAATTGCGCGTGACGGGATTGTTTGATCCGACGATTGACAATGAGGGCGGGCAGCGCTCTCTGGATAAAGAAGACGGCCTGAAAGAGATGCTGGAGGATTACAATAACCTGTATGACCAGCAGTTTGATATCGGCGGATACGCAAAGTTTAAGAAGGATGTAGCGGCTCGTCTGGCGCATAAGAAGCCATATGAAAGACTGAAACCTGAGCAGCAGCTAGACCTCCTGATTGTGGTAAATCAGATGCTGACGGGCTTTGACTCCAAGTGGGTGAATACTCTTTACATGGACAAAATTCTGGTGAATCAGAACCTGATACAGGCATTTTCCAGAACCAATCGCCTGTATAATATCAATGAGAAACCGTTTGGTTCTATCCGCTATTACCGGATGCCGCATACGATGAAACGCAACATTGAGGATGCGGTAAAATTGTATTCTGGAGACAGGCCGATGGGTTTGTTTGCGGATCATCTGCCGGATAACATTGAACATATGAATGTGACCGGGCAGGATATGATGGAATTGTTTCGGAATGCCGGTATTGTGGAACTGGACCGGCTCCCGGAGGAGACAGAGATAAAGGCAAAATTTGCAAAATTGTTCCGCGAGTTTTCTACTTATTACCAGGCAGCGCAGCTTCAGGGATTTGTGTGGGAGACAACTGAGTCTACCCGGGTTTCGGAAGATGGAACGGTTGTAGAAACAATTCCTGTGAAGCTGTCAGAGAATACCTATAAGATTCTCCACCAGAGATACCGGGAACTCAGAAAGCCGGGGGAGGATGGAGAAAGTGAGGAGGAAATTACATTTTCGATTGATCCATATCTTACGGAGCAGAATACAGGTATGATCGACTACAACTATATGAATTCCCGTTTCGAAAAGTGGATGAAGCAGTTGGAACAGCCGGGAGTTTCTCAGGAAGTTCTGGATCAGACACTGGAAGAATTACATAAATCCTTTGCTTTTTTATCCCAGGAAGATCAGAAGTTTGCAAACTTATTTTTACATGATGTACAGACCGGAGATGTATCATTGCGTCCTGGATATACACTGCAGGATTACATTGTCATGTATTCGAATAACGAGAAAACGGAACAGATCCGTCGGCTTTGTCGGTATTTCGGATGCTCGGAAGAAATAATACGCGAATTGTTAAAGCTGAATATCACAAAAGAAAATATCAATGACTACGGACGGTTTGATGCGTTAAAGGCAACCGTGGTAAAGGAACAGGCACAGGAGTATTTTACTGCGGTGGAAGGAAAGAAAATGCCTATGTTTCGGGTGAACAATCGTGTGGATTCAATGCTCACCCAGTTTTTACTGGAAGGTGGAATGGATATTCCGGAGCCGGAAAACTGGAAGAAAGAATCTGCAAAGGAGTAGGAGCCCTTCATCAGTGTGAGAAAACAGGAGGTTTATCTTATGCTCGATGAAACAAAAGCAACGGCTTTATTTGTTGATTATTATGCCCAGTGGGTTCAGGTATACAAAGAAGGGGCGATTCGTAACGCTTGCAAAATATAAAATGACGCAGGCATGGCTGAAAAAGCTGGTTCCGGAATTGCAGTTATGCAATATGACAAGAATTACATATCAGCAGCTGATCAATGACTATGCGCAGCATCATGAGAGACAGACAACCATGGATTTTCATCATCAGTTAAAGGGCGCGATTCTGGACGCTGTAGACGAAGGCCTGATTGACCGGGATCCAACCCGGAAAGTGATTATTAAGGGAAAGACACCAGCAGAAAAGAAAATCAAATATCTGAATCAGTTTGAATTGCATACACTTTTAAAAAGCCTGGATCTTGGAAAAGAAGTGAACTGGGACTGGTTTATCTTACTTGTGGCAAAAACCGGAATGCGTTTTTCTGAGGCGCTTGCGCTTACACCGAAGGATTTTGACTTCGCGCATCAGACATTATCAATCAGCAAAACGTGGAATTATAAGGGAAACGGTGGCTTCCTTCCAACAAAAAACAAGTCATCTGTACGGAAAATTCAGATCGACTGGCAGACGGTTATGCAGTTTGCGGAGCTGACCAAAAATCTCCCGCCAGAGGAGCCAATTTTTGTGAAGAAGCAGGAAGAATATGAGCCTATTTATAATTCCACGGTCAATGGAATTTTGGAACGATACTGCAAAAAACTGCAGATATCCACCATTTCGGTTCACGGACTGCGTCATACGCATGCTTCGATTCTTCTTTTTGCAGGCGTATCCATTGGAAGCGTAGCCAGAAGACTCGGACACGCAAGCATGACCACAACACAGAAAACATATCTGCATATCATTCAGGAACTGGAAAATCAGGATATTGATCTGGTTATGAGATCACTGGCCAATCTGACCTGATTGTATGTAATTTGGAACTTATACAGAAATATATAAATTAGAATAAGTGCACTGGTGAAAGGGCTGTTATTTTATGAAAGTCAGAAATTGAAAATAAAACAGTGCAACAAATGCCTGCAAATGCAAGCGAATGGGGATGTGATATAGGAAAGGGAGACGATTTTATGGCAAATACATCTGCTGTATATTATTCCGTAGATACAGTGAATGATTTGCGTGAAAAACAAATGCTCTATTTTAGAATAAGTATCAATTAATGGCGTTGAGCAGGTTTGTTTTCTCCCAACAAGGATTGTTTTTCTCCCAAAATGTACATATAATTGGGAGAAAGAAGAGACGATCTGGGAGAAAGGAGTAGGAATTAGTGAGAAATTTTGATTATAGTAAACTCGTTACTCGAACGTGGGATAACGAAATTTTATTATATGTTGCCAAAATTCATGAATATAAAGGAAAACAGGAACTTTACATCAGACAAAAACCAGTTGAATTAAATAGGTTGGTACAAATTGCAAAAGTACAGAGTACAGAAGCATCAAACCGTATTGAAGGTATTGTGACTACAAATTCACGATTGAAGCAGTTGGTGGAAGACAAAACAACGCCTCAGAACCGGGAAGAAAGTGAAATATTAGGATATCGGAATGTGCTTAATCTGGTACATGAAAATTATAGTATGATACCTGTACGTCCAAATTATATTTTGCAAATGCACAGAGATCTTTTAAAATATACATCATTATCATATGGTGGACAATTTAAGACGACGCCCAATGAAATTGATGCTATGCTTCCAAATGGAGAGAGACAGGTTTTATTTCGTCCATTAGAGCCATATGAGACACCAGATGCTATTGCGATGATCTGTGAAAGTTATCAGCGAACATTGGAAAAAGAACAGGTGGATCCACTGATTTTGATTCCTTGCTTTATTTTGGATTTCTTGTGTATATATCCATTTAATGATGGAAATGGAAGAATGAGCAGGCTTTTGACGCTATTGTTGTTGTATAGAAGTGGATACGTAGTTGGTCAATATATCAGTATAGAAAAGGCAATTGCAGATACGAAGGATGCTTATTATGAGGCTCTTGCCCTTGAGGATTTCAGATGGCATGAGGAAGAAAACGATCCGAAACCATTTATCAAGTATATGCTTGGTATTATTTTATCCTGCTATCGTGAGTTCGAGGAACGCATAACGATGGTAAACCGTGCTGGGGCAAAAAGTACTGCTTATGATTTGGTGAAAGAATATGCTGTAAACAAAATTGGAACATTTACAAAGCAGGAAGTTTTGATTTCATGTCCGAGTCTGGGAAGTTCTTCTGTAGAAGCAGCATTAAAAAAACTTGTGGTCGATGGAACATTGGCAAAAATGGGAGCTGGACGAAAAACACATTACGTCAGAAGTGATGCCTTTGAACGATAAAAATGTACATTCAAGGTATCTGAACGTAGGAAAGTGAGACAGGATTATGAGTACATCAGAGAACACAACAAGAGATGAAGGCCTGATCGGCAATGAGAAAATAGAAGAGGCCATCGCGGCTTTGCAGCAGGAGCCAGGTGAGGAACTGCTGGCGCATGCGCTGACTGTGGTTCGACGCCGGATGCGGGAGAAAGGGCAGGTGATCCTTGCGGTGGACATGCCGCAGGAGCAGAACGCAACTCCGGCAACTCCCATGCAGATCCAGGCGGTGAAAACTGCAGATGGGAAGGCGTGGTGGGTGGCATTTACCAGTTTTGATGAGGAACTGCGTGGCGGGGATCAGGTGAAGTCTACGTTTCTGGCGGATCTGGAACAGATTTTCAGAACTGCACTGACAGTA
>OGYR01000980.1_pt1 | contig 11609 bp, 15 predicted proteins | sample 1576661 | NCBI WGS metagenome assembly OGYR01 (sample SAMEA3541490, study PRJEB24748) | human gut metagenome | biome: human gut; feature: human-associated habitat; material: faeces | place: China | collected 2012
TTTTTCTGCCCTCCTGCTAGTGTACTGCCTCATTGTTCGCTATTTTATCAAGTTTAGCAAAGTTATTTCTGCCATTTTTCTTTGAATTAATTATAACATGAACAAGTTTGCTTTTCACTTGTTATTTATCATGATATGGATAAATATGTATCATCTCATTTTTTAATTCACTCCATGCCTTTAATCCTGCTTCAGATGTTGTGAAGAATTCATTATTTTTCACTTTACTATATGGAACATAAGTATTTTCTTCACTAACCGGTAAAACTATATTTGAGGTATTTTCATAACAAAATAAGGGTATAATAGGATATTGATCACATATTTTATACACAGAAACTGTCTTGTCTAATGCATCTATTTTCTCCGATATAAAAACCAGATAATCGCAGTTTAATTTAGGTGTATTAACAAATCCCAATTCCGCTGTTTTCAAATCTTCTTCTACGATGATACTCCATCCAGCCGATATATAAAACTCATCTCCTGGCTCAATTCCATCTCCGGCATATACTTTCTAACACATATTTTTTGGCGGCTTGTTCCAAAAAGAAATTCTACATCATTAATGAATCTAACTTTTAATATGATTGGAAGTTTTGGCAGATTTTTTTTCATATCCTCACACACTTCTACTGCAAGATCTCCTGGAATTTCTGCAACTTGTAGTTTATTCATATAATTTATTTCTCTCGTTATATCCGTATAAGTCTGGCGCTTAACTATACCTAAAATACATGCAGCAATGAGGACTAATATTGTAATTACGATTAAAATACGCTTTTTCATGCTCCTCTCACCTCACTACAAACAATTTTCCTTTATCAATTCTATAAATACAATCTGCAAGAATTCGGATATCTTCCTGGTTATGACTTGCAAGAAGTATTACCGCACCACGTTTCTTTTCTTCCGTGATTAGCCGACGGATTGCTTCTACACCAGCCTCATCCAATGAATTTGTTGGTTCATCTAACATTATTACATCCGGTTTTTCCATAACTGCCTGTGCGATAGCAATCCGCTGCTTCATTCCAAGAGAATATTTCTGATAGATTCTACGATCATCAGGATTAAGTCCTACTCTTTTTAATGCATATCGAATTTCATCATCACCAATTTTACGATTTATACTTGCAAGATATCTTAAATTATCCATACCTGTCATGTTTGAATATAGTCTTACATTTTCTAATAGAATCCCCAAACTTGGAAGGACTGAAAAATCACGATGTAATACTTTTCCATTCCAAGTAATTCTTCCGGATGTCACGGACATTAATCCTGACAATGCACGAAAAAGCATCGTTTTTCCAGAACCATTTGCACCAACAAAACCGTAAACTGTGCCGTTATGTAACTCTAAATTAACATTTGAAAGAATTGTTTTCTTGTGAATTATTTTACTGATATTTTCTGCTCTTAATTCCATCTTAATCTCCTTCCTCGTTTGCATTTAAAATTAAAAATTCATGCTGACTCACGAGATACATTCCGACAATTACTGAAAAAATACTAATTGCCAGCATTGTAACAAGTGTAACTTTAAAATCTAATGTGATATATGCTACTTCTAGCGAATTTTTCAATTCTTTTATGATTCCTGTATGCCATCCAACAACTAGATGTGCTATTGGATTTACGTTGAGAAAGATTTTAGTAAGAGTTAAATTTGATTCAAATATTTGTACCAATTCTAATAAAGCAGTCATAAAAATTTGTATGCCAACAATCCATATGAATGCATTATTACTTCCATATTTAATTGATATAAGGTTAATGAGTAATGAAACAGTAAAAACCCATAATGAATAAACAATAATGTGAAATACCAACAAGAAGAATCCAAAATGGTCTGGTTCTATCTTATAGTGTAAAAAGGTCACACTCATAGCTGCAAACATTTTAATAATCTGATACCCAAAAACTGCTACTGCTACTTCAATCACTTCTCTTATGTACCAACGTGATCGATTTGGTGTCCGTGAAAAGACGTAAACACTTGCTGTACAAAAATGACGATATAATTCTATTCCGATATATAGTTCAAACATATAATCAGGAATCATTCTTATGGTGAAGGATATTAGATCTTTAAATGCTGGAGTAAGTGGGAATGCTCCAGACGAACCACTCAATTGAAGTATTGCTTCAGATACTAATATTCTTCCATCATATGGATTAATGAAAACAATTGAAAGAATTCCTCCACTCAAAATCCCAGCTATAAGTACTGGAAAAATTTTGTTCTTTATTGTATACAATCTTTTCTTCCTCCTATAGATATCCCCAAAAAGGTCAAAGCAACAAGAATTGATATAGACAACAAAAAATATATAATATTTTTTGGCTCATCATTAAATAATGTGAAATAGTTGTACCATGACAATCGGAAAGTTATTCCTTTGTTAAACAAGATTGTCGACACAATTTCTGTTACATTCAGCAAAAGAAACACCGGAAGAAAGAGGAATACTCTATATCGAAACCGAAAGACTGACGATACGGCTACTGTAAACGCAGCGAGGAGTCCGGAAAAAAGACCTAACAGAATGGTTCCCAGCATAGCACTAATATATGGAGAACATAGAAATATCTTGCTGAACAAATAATTTTCCACACTTGCCTTATAGGATGGATCGTAGTAACTCCAATTGCTTAAATCTCCTTGTGCATTTAAAGGAAATGCTAAACAATTCAATCCAATTTCAATCATAAATGGTAAAGAAAAAACAAGAAATGTGACAATATATGCTGCTGTCATTTTACTAAAATAATATAACTTATTTCCCATACGTGCAGCCAGAATAATATGCTGTCCTGTCTGTTGTTCTTTTGCCATTGAAAAGCCAGCAGAGCATATCACTAACAAAGGATATAATTGCAAAAATCCAAACAGCAGATCAGCACCAATAATACTTCTATTCCAGCTTAAAAGAAGCAGTTTCATAGGATGATACATATTTATAACATCCATTCCCTGGAACATTAAAACATTAGAGATAAAATTAGTCAAAATCATTACCAGAAGAATGTAAAATACAATCCGAGCATTCTTCTGTCGTAGCATGAATTTAACCTGTGAAGCTGTCACTTTCAAAAACATTTTTTACGCCTCCTGAACTACTAACATTAAATACGTAAATATTTTTAAAGTCTTCTATTCTAAACCGTTTTTTACTATTTAATAACTATTTTTCCTTCCTTTAAAGATATAGGATCTGAACTTACACCTAAAAGACAGATATAATATTCTCCGGATTTTTCTGCAGTTAATTCAAAGGTTTGATTTAATTCTTTACGAGGCTCTGATTTTCCATCTAATATTTCACCGTCACAGATATAAAAATACATGATTCCCTGGCCATTTCCACCGTTTGTTTCCGCTTCATATTCCGTTGCCTGAATCATTAAGGTTTCTCCCTCATTTAATTCCCAGCCTGATCCGTCTTCCTGCTCAAAAATGACTAAATCATTGTTGCCAAATATAATTTCCGGAGTAATATATTGTCCGGTGTCACCGGATACAGCAAATTCTGTTATACTGTTTGGACTAATGCTTACGTTTTTGTATGATTTAATACGAGCTGTTGTTTCCCAAATTCCATCTGAAGGTTCATCCGGAACCTCTATCTCTTCATCAGCTCCTATTATCTGTCCTTCTCCATGAAGTCCTTTTCCAACTAAACGCCGGTTGCTGTCATCAATTAATGCTGCACCGTAGTTGTGAGCAATAGCAAGAATAGACGACATTGCAGCAAGAGCTGCAACCAGTAAAACACTCTTGATAGCAAAATGCCTTTTTCTCACGATTTTCTGATCATGGATCATATCTGTTACATCTTTACAAGTTCTATCTGAAGAAAACATATCATCGGTTTCATCATTAAACATATCATTTTCTTCTAATATTTCATAAGCAACATCTGAAATGTTAGTAAACATATCGTTATACGAAATTTTCATACTGATTTCCTCCTTCTTCCAAAAATTTTTTCATCTTCTCTTTGCAACGTTTGAGTTTGCTTTTTACTGTGGATGCCGGAATACCTGTAATGCGGGAAATATCGGCTATTTTCTCATTTTGAAAATAAAACAGAACTAATATTAACTGCTCATCCTTATTCAGTTTCCTCAGAGCATTCGCCAGCAGTAATCTCAATTCAACCTGGTTAAAATCATCGGAAATATCTGCTATGACCTCATCATTTATTTGGTAATCTGGTATGCATTTTTTCTTTTCATTTATAGCTGTATTTCTGGCTAATGTGCCTAAATAACCTTTTATTGTAACGCTTTTCGATGGATCAATTTTATTAGCTTTATGCCACAAGGTAAAAAAAATCTGATTAACCACACCCTGAAGATCAATTTTATGAGAGTAACTGCCTAAGATACTGTATACAATTTTTCCGACATAAGCATGATATTCCGAAATTATTATTGCTAACGCTGATTCATCTCCTTTTTGGATTCGTCTAATTAGTTCATTCTCATCATAATAATTACTCAATACGTTCCACCTCCCACCTTCTTTTCATCTCTTTACCTTATATACAAAAGTCATATGAAAAAAGTTGCAGCCATCCATTATATTTTTACAAGTTTCCCTGTATACGGCTCGAGCCTTGATGACTACTAATCCTTTTATACATAAGTAGGATTAGCAGCGGTAACTCGATTCTTTGCTATTTTTCTTTTTCTCCTGATGAATTCTTTTCGTTTCTCAAAATATTCTATGTTCCTATAGGGATTCATTCCTTGTTTTAGCTTAGGATACCGGTTGATGAATCATTCCTTGTGTTATTATACACAAAGGAGCTGAGTACATACAATTGTAACCAGCTCCTTTGTCTTTTCCATTTTCTAAGCATATTCTTTCATATAATTACATCATTAAGAGAAAGCTTCCATAAATATTTTGACAGGAACCGATGAACTTCCTCATCTGTAGCAATCCAAGACTCTTCATATAATTCATCTGATATTTTCGCTTCATGAATATATAAATTACCATTCGTAATTTTATATTCTCTTTCACGAGCACCACCTTTTCTGCTATTATATGATAATTGAAAACTAAATCCCTCATTCGAATCTAGAAGTATTTGGCGATTCTCTTTTGTTAATTTGATTATTTATGTAACAAATTTCGTTCCATTCACAATCACTACAAGTAGGTAAGAAAATTTTCACCTCAAACTTCTTACGGAACCGTACGTGAAAGTCTTTCATGTTGACACGATATTGATCATCCAAATATTTCATATTGCTCTTGTTTAACTAACTCTGATTGAACTTCTTCAATATAACGATTATAATTTTCTATTGTTTCTTCTGCCTCTTGATTATTTGATTGTGTAGAAATACTATTCTTCAAATATTCTTGTTTTAATAATTCTAAATATTTTTCAATTGGTAAATTTATCTTATAAACTTCAAATTCATGCTGCCAATATCCTTCTTCCGAACCAAATTGACTTATAAGAGCCTGAGCCTCCTCACTATTAATCGAATCATTTATTGTAACTTTTAAATCATCTAAATAATCATTGATTTCATCATCAGACACAGAATATCCCGCTGCAATGGCTCTTTGATAAGTCGCATCGCGTTGTAACATATATTCTACTGCCTTATCTTCAGCGTCTGACTGTTCATACCCTGCTAAAATGTAGAATTCAGTAGCTTGTTCAATATCCTTTGTAGTAATAACGCCACCAGATTTACCTCTTGCATAAATAGACTCATCTGTTTTATCTCGATAGGAATTAAATAATTGTCCGGCTTTCTCCGTCAAATCAATATTAGATTCTTTTTCATTTATCACATAGATATTTTCGACTTTAAGTGGTCGAACGTCCGCATTATATGGGAAATAGTAAAATATAATTTTTGTACCTTCCTTTAAATTTTCTAATTCATAACTACAATTTCTACAATCTAATTGCAATGTATTGACATTTTTAAAATCCTCATCTTGTTCATTCAATTTATCCAAACGAACAACTATAATATTCTTATCTATAGATTCTACTATCCCGCTTCTGTTAAGATGGTATACCCCCGAAGAATACATTGTGTCATTTCTTTTTTTTAGTCCTAATAACGCCAAAAGCACACCCAAAATACATAAGACATATATTATTTTTTTCTTCATTACGTTTCACCACACGTTTATTTTTAAAATGGAAGAGAAAATACTTTCTCTTGATAGAATTATTCCTAAAAATCGATGTATTTTTTTCATATACTCTTCATATCCCTTTCTTTTTTATTGGCGACATTTAATTGATAAATAGATTATAACATAGTCTTTTCTAATCGCATTAAATTGACCGTTATTTCAAAGTAACTGACCTTATTTTCTTTCAATAGGATTTTTACACATAATTACCATATAATTTCATCTAAATCATCATACAACACGCATATTATCCCACCAATTCCAGACATAAAGGCCAAATCTCCAAATTCTTTAATTGCTATTTTATCCCTTATTAAAATTTTTTCTCGAACCTCTTCTGCTTCCGCCAAATACTTCGGGTTCTATATAATCAATACCTATCTGTATAAAAAAGCGAAAAAATGATTCGAAATTAACTTTTGATATTGGCTTCCTGTAATATAATTGATTGGATCGAAATAACTGAAGTAATTCACCTTGTATCCCCTGCCTTAATAATTTTTCTTCTTTTTCCACAAGTAACCGGCAATATTCCTTGTCAATCATCCTGTAAATATCTTCTCCAAGAATTTCTGTCCACATTTATGTTTCCTCTTTTCAGCTCTTATAGCTTACACAATATAAAAATAGCACAGCTTTTCAACCGTGCTAAACTTTTACTAATTTTTAACAACAAATAAGAGTCCTCAATCCACCACCATAACTTATTGTAGGTGCATCTTCCATTTCATCTATATACAGTTTTTCTGCTTCTTTTAGCTCTAATAGAATTTCTTCGTATTTCAGTTCCTCATTCATATTCCTTATCCTCCATAAAAATTATGTTTACATCAAACATTCCCTCTTTACAAGCGCACTGCATTTCTCCATGATTTTCATCTACAATCTGTTTAATATTTTTCATCCCCCATCCATGCATAATTTTGTCCGCTTTTTGAGATTGAAATCCATTTAAATTAACTGTATCTGAAATTGAATTTTTCACATCCAAGAAAACAATTTCATTAATTTGTTGGATTGTCAGTTCAATTCTACGTTCCTCAATTTGACATTTCATGGATGCTTCTATTGCATTTTCCAATAGATTTCCCATAATAATCATCATGTCTTCCCCTTTTACCGGAAGCTTATAAAGTTCAATTTTTTGCGTAAATTTAATCTTTTGTTGCTGCATTCTTTCATATTCATAATTTAAAATACAGTCAAGATCCATAAACCCCGTCCATATCTTCCATTCTCTGTTCCTTGTATTTTCTAAATGTGTATTCAGACATTCTTTTGCCGATTCTAACGTTCCTTCCTCGATACAATTGAGAAGATAGAGATAGGTATGCTTTACCTCATGAAGTCTTTTTGCTTGCAGTTCACAATAAGTACGAATGAATTGATATTCCTTGGTTAATATTTCCTTTTGTTCTACTAAAGAAGTCTTCTCCAGTTTATTGTACCTGTACATACTTCGAAACACATAAATAATAAATAGCAAAAGCAAAATAAGTATAAGCAATACATTGGTTATTAAATTAAAATCACTATAATATCCTCCATCAAAAAATCCTGCCATCCACATCACAAGAAATAATGCGCTTATGTCGATACACAAAATAAATAATGCCATTTTCCAACTATTTTCAATTTTTTTTACAAAGATCCGAATTTGTGTTTTCCATTTTCTATATACGAAAATGAAAATAAAAATAATTAATAGATTCCAAATGCATTCCCAGTAGTTTCTTCCACCTAATACATTTGTATTCATTACGTCAGTTTTTTCATAAATTCCCCGTATAGTGAGCAAGGGAATACGAAGTAAATCTGTAATCATATTATATAACCATAACCAAAGTAAAGAAGATCGGTAGCATATCTTATAAAATATTTTTAATAATAAAAGGGTTATAATAGGGTTAAATATCATCTGAAGATCTGTTACAAACCCTCTGGTTGAATCTTGAGCTTCCCATGCAATTCCACCTGCTATTAAAATATAAAAGATAATATAAACAATATGTGACTTCCATCTTCGCTGGGGATATACCGATAACACACTCAGAAGGCCTATTACAATAATAATATAACTTGTAATTCCATAACAAATGTTAATCAATTTCGTTGCCTCCAATATTCCGCAATTTTACCCTTTACATTTTTAAACTGCGGATGGCTAACTGTAAGACAAACTCCGGTTCGCATTTTAACCTGATAGGGTTCTACGGACATAATATGTTTTATATTTACTACACATCCTTTATCAATTCTGAGAAAGCAGTCCTGATTTAAGCGTTCCTGTATTTCTCCAAGACTAGTCCTGATTTTGCACTCCCCCTTTGAATGTATAAGAACAACATACTTTTTTTTCTTATACATATAATAAATTTGACTTTTTGCAATTCGTTCCATACGTTTTTCCGTCACCACTTCAAAGTACTCCTCTTTTCGATGCCCAATCTCAGGTTCTAATACTTTGTAAGCTTCTGGAAGTTTCTTTTCCAATAACATTTTTGGAATATACCGAAATGCATTTACTTCAAATGCCTCTATTGCATATTCTGCATGGCATGTCACATAAATAATTACAGCAGATGGATATAAATCTTTAATCTCTCTCCCAATGGAAAGCCCTGAAATTCCATTTTCTGATGGAAATTCCATGTCTAATAAATAGAGATCATTTTCTTTATATTTCAATTCTAATAAAAATTTATCGACATCATTATAAGCAGAAAAACTATAATCTCCAGATTCAAAACATTGCTCAGTAATTATTCTTTCTGTCGTAAGCCACTGCGTTTCATCATCTAATGTAGCAATCCGTATCATTAAATTCCTCCATCATATTTCAAGTTGCAAGCAAAGATGTAATTTTGTTTTCTGCCATTTATCACAAAAAAAACATATTTTTTTCATTTTTTACTATAAATGGCGTGAACTTAGATTTACTGACCTTTATCTATAGCACTATTCTTATTGCAAATAGTTTTGTTTTATCTACTTCACTGTAAATAGATAGTAATCCTTAATTATATTGTTTAACGGCATCCTCAATTTCTGTGAGATTTACCCACCTTATATACACCATAAATTCACTATACATTATTTCTTCATTTGCTACAATCGTAATCCAATTATTTTTCAATATTATATTCAAATTTATTTTGCAAAAAGACATTATACTTAAAATACGGTCAGTTTTACTTAAAAAGAAAATTTCATATTATAATCTATTTAATCAATAAGAAGAACCCATAAATTTTGTATATCTACTTAGTAAAAGAGGTGTTCCAATGAAATTATAAAAAATAAAGGAGTGAAGCAAAATGTTTGATTTTTTTTAACGTGAAATACGTGTTACGCGAAACCTGAATGAATGTAACAAAATTAGAGAACTTTTACTTGAAAATAATATCCAAACTTATGTAATTACAAATACATTTACAAACCCAGGAAGACATCACGGAATAGCTTTTATTCAGATGGATGCAGCCTATGAATATCAAATATTTGTAAAACGAAAAGATTAGGAAAAAGCAAATTTTCTAATAAGATAAAAGTATTGAATATTACAGTGCGGCAGTCCGGACAGGTAGCTTAAAGAGCCCCATAATAATCAAGTATATAATGAAAGGGGGACACATTATGTTAGCAAAGATTTTAAAAAAGGGGATTTGTATTTTAACATCATTTTGCATCTTGTTACATTTTACCTCTATTATTACATATGCAAATGATGAAATTACTACTTTCACCCAAAACGAAAAATTCAAGATATTGATATTTTATTAGATCGAGCAATAGATCAAAAGAATGATGCCCCGACATATGTTGTAAAAGAAACTAAAAATAATTGTAAATTAACAATTAATGGAGAAGAACAATCTACTACACCATTAGTAACAACTGAATTACTATACAGTGATAATAATTCATCAGAATACGCAGCCACTGTTATATCAGAATTAGAAGTCTACAATAATACTCTTAGAGCAGTATCTTCTTATTCCAAGGAAGAACATACATCTTCATCTGGCGAAGAGATATATTTATATACAACAATTTATTTTGATATTAGCAATGTAAACGGAGTCGGTATTATTTTTTTAAAGGAAGTTATCACTGGAGGTTTTCTACACAACGTTAAAGCTATTCCAACCACCCGCATAGCAGGTGGTTTATTTGTTTTCTAAAGCTGCGTTTTTGAGAACCAAAAACTCCACAATAGAAAACAGGGCCTTGCCCTAACAAGAAAAACACAGGGAGATGTCTTTATCTTCCTGTGTTAAAAATCAAGCATTGATTATTTTTATATGAGAGGGATTATCGGACAGGCCTATATCGTGTTACAAAGTGTTGTAAAGCCTGCAATTTCGTGATTTTTAAAATTGACCGTTTTATAGGATAGTATAAAAGTTTGTTAGAGAATCTTAAAAATAAACATTAAAATTATATAAATCACCACTATTATAGGATACTATAAAAAATAATTCAAAACAATTCTTTTATTTTTTAAAAGCATGATATATATTAAGTGTATACAAAAACATGCGCATTCTTTTAAAGTTGTCTATAAATCTTAAACTCCTCAAGAAAGGAGGAAAATCATGAAAAGAGAATATTGGGCGTTATTAGTTTTTGTGTTAATAATAGTATTGCAGTGGATTGGATTAGGATTTCATGGTCAAATAAGGTTTATTTTTTTGATAATTATATTAGTTCTAATTGTTTTATATGCAATATTATTGCGAAAATAGCAAAAGTGATTTGTGAATAGTGAGGTAAAGGAACAAGGTGAAGCCGATACACTTAGGGCAGTCCTACGGAACGGACACAGCCAGTACCGCAATGATACACTTGCTTTGTGAGTCTGTTAGTCTGTTCATGCTTTTACATATGGCAAATTTATCGTGTTCCTGCAGGTTTAGAATTACGTTCATGGTTTTGTGTGAATTTCGGTTGCAGCTTGATTGTTTTGTGGCAAATAGCAATTGTTATCGGAACAACTGTTTTAGGAAAAAAGTTTGTTTCAAAGCAAAGTGCGGGAATATTTAGTATATTTTACTATTTTATATTGTTTCTTTTTTGCAGTAGCATTGTATTATATCTAGCATGGAATTTTGTGAAAATTTCTATTGTAAATGATAAAGATTTTGTAAATGAAACAGGGACACTAACGGTGTATCATAGTAGAGATATTTTAAAATCAGACGATTATGAATATTTCCTATATGACAAAGTAGGCGTGCTGTATCGCAGATATCTAAGGAATATGAAAGATGAAACGGATTATTGAGAAAAGAAGATCAAATGATTGATATGGAAGTGAGATGGAGTGATGGATGGAAAGCAGGAAATGTTCTTCAGATTTATGAAAATGATATGCTCCCTTCTAGGTAGACAAGTGAAATAATAAAAACTTGTCTACCTA
>OGYR01000987.1_pt1 | contig 11500 bp, 7 predicted proteins | sample 1576661 | NCBI WGS metagenome assembly OGYR01 (sample SAMEA3541490, study PRJEB24748) | human gut metagenome | biome: human gut; feature: human-associated habitat; material: faeces | place: China | collected 2012
CGATTACGCCCACATGGGCTTAGCCAAGAGCCGCACCCGCTACAGCGCCTTCCTCGACCCGAAGAGCGATGGCAGACAGGAGAAGATGGGCAGAGCCTACACCCATACCTATCTCGTATGGACTGAGCGAGGACGAAAGTTCATCCATGACCTCGCCCAGCGATACTGGGAACTGAGTGAAGTTTATAGTTAATAGTTTATAGCCCCTGATGTGTTCTTGCATCAGGGGCTTTTGTCTGTTCCTAAAAGTTAACTCCGAAATTGAACTGGAGGGCTCCATTGCGCGATTTGTCGAAACTGTCGTGGCAGATGTTGGCAAGACCGATGTCGTAGGTGAGATCGGCATAGAACATGTCGTAGCCGATGCCGCAGCCGATGCGGATACCACCATCAAGGCGGCGGAAGTTTGCATCCTTGAATGAGCTCTCTGCTTCACGCTCGGCAAAGTTCTTGATCTTGCCTCCTACACCAACGGCAAAATAGCCGCCTACCTGAGGCTGGATGGAGAAGTGGTCGTCTACCTCGTACTTGTACTTCAGTACGGCTGGAATCTCAAGATAGTTGAGGTCGTAGGTCATCTTCTTGCCTTCAGGAAGATCCTTCTTGCCACCTTTCTCTATATACGAAAGTCCGGTCTCGAGATAGAGTGGGGCGCTGTCGGTCAATGGAATGCCGGCTACTACGCCCACATTCAGGCCGGTCTGCCAGTCGCCACCATCCAGACGGGAATCGTCGGAATTGACAAAGGTGAAGGCAGGACCGATGCGGAATCCGTAATACGGGCTGCCGTAGTTGTAACGGTAGTCGAGACGGTCTGTCCTGCTGTTGTAATATCTGCTGTCACGATAATTCTGTGCTGCTGCCGGCATCAGAGCCAGGAGCAATGCCATCATGATGAATGCTAATCTTTTCATAATTCTTATTCTTTTATACATTAATATATGCTGTTTGAAGAAACTTGTTTTACGGTGCAAAGGTACGAATAAAAAACGAAACGGCAGCGAGCGTTTCCCTAAATGATAGAGGGGAACCCCTATTTCTGACCTAATACAACTTTCTCAACAAAAAAAATATAAATTTTTGCTATATTTTTTGTTTTGTCTCCAATTTGTGCTATCTTTGCCTTCAAATTATAAACGTTTATATAGAAATTATGAAATTTTTGAAGAAGTATCTACTGGATATTCTGGTAGTTATTGCATTTGCAATCATCTCCTTCGTCTACTTTATGCCTGCCGATATGGACGGACGAATCCTCTTCCGACATGATGCAGCGGCAGGAAAGGGACTGGGACATGAAAAGGAACTCTTCCAGCAGCAGACGGGAGAGACTACACGATGGACGAACTCGGTGTTTGGCGGTATGCCTACCTATCAGATGTCGCCTTCGTATGACAGTAATCAGGTGCTCAGCCAGATTGTGAAGGCATATCATCTGTGGTTGCCAGACTATGTTTGGTATGTTTTTGTATACCTCCTGGGCTTCTATATCATGCTGCGTGCCTTCAACTTCAGACAGTCACTGGCGGCGCTGGGAAGTATCATCTGGGCATTCTCGTCCTACTTTTTTATCATTATCGCTGCCGGACATATCTGGAAGGTATGGGCACTGGCTTATCTGCCGCCGATGATTGCGGGCGTGGTGCTTGCCTATCGGGGTAAGTATCTCAAGGGACTGCTCCTTACTGCCATCTTCTCGGCTTTCGAGGTGCAGGCTAACCACGTGCAAATGACTTATTACTACCTCTTTATCATCCTCTTCATGGTGATAGCCTTCCTGGCAGATGCTATCAAGAAAGGTGAACTCGCACGCTTCGGAAAGGCTACGGCGGTATGCGTGGTGGGTGCCCTCATCGGTATCTCGCTCAACCTCTCGAACCTTTATCATACCTGGCAGTATGGTCAGGAAACCATGCGTGGAAAGAGTGAACTCGTAAAGAAAAATGCGGCTAACCAGACCAGCAGCGGTCTGGATAGAGACTATATCACACAGTGGAGCTATGGTATCGACGAAACGTGGACGCTGATGATTCCGAATGCCAAGGGCGGTGCCTCCGTGCCGCTGGCGCAGAACCAGCAGGCGATGGAGAAGGCTGATCCTAACTTCGTTCAGATTTACCAGCAGCTGGGACAGTACTGGGGCAACCAGCCGGGAACGAGCGGACCTGTATATGTAGGTGCCTTCGTCTGCATGCTCTTTATCCTGGGCCTGTTTATCGTGAAGGGTCCGATGAAGTGGGCGCTGCTTGCTGCCACCATCCTGAGCATCCTGCTCGCCTGGGGTAGAAACTTCATGCCGTTTACCAATTTCTTCCTCGATTATGTGCCGATGTATGCCAAGTTCCGAACGGTGGCATCTATCCTGGTTATCGCAGAATTCACCATCCCGCTCCTGGCGATGATGGCGCTGAAGAAGATTGTGGATGAGCCGGAGATTCTGGCAGAGAAGATAAAATATGTATATGCCAGTTTCGGTCTGACAGCAGGCTTCTGTCTGCTCTTTGCCATCATGCCGGGCGTATTCTTCCCTGATTTCGTATCGGTACAGGAGACACAGGCGCTGCAGCAGTTGCCTCAGGAGTATATCTCTCCAATCATGAGCAATCTGACAGATATCCGCAAGGGCATCTTCACATCCGACTGCTGGCGTTCGTTCTGGATCATCCTCGTCGGTTCGGCACTGCTGATGCTCTTCAAGATGAAGAAGCTGGGCAAGGAATATATGATTGCCGGCATCGCCGTGCTCTGTCTGGTGGATATGTGGATGGTGAACAAGCGCTATCTCTACGATGATATGTTCGTAGACAAGGCGCAGCGCGATACACCGCAGCAGATGACCGAGACCGACAAGATTATCTGCCGTGACAAGGCACTCGACTACCGTGTGCTGAATCTGGCATCGAATACATTCAATGAGAACGAGACCTCTTACTACCACAAGAGCATCGGCGGTTATCATCCAGCCAAGCTCCGTCGCTACCAGGAGATGATTGAGGCACATATCGCTCCTGAGATGCAGAAGACGATGCAGGCGGTAGCTGCTGCGGGCGGCGATATGACCAAGGTGAACGGCGACAGTATCTATCCGGTATTGAACATGCTGAATACCAAATACTTCATCATGCCGCTGCAGGGCGGACAGACCGTTCCGGTTCTGAATCCGTATGCCTACGGCAATGCATGGTTCGTAGACGAGGTGAAGTATGTGAACAATGCCAACGAGGAAATTGATGGCGTGGGCAAGGTGAACCTCCGACACGTGGCTGTGGCTGATGCCAAATTCAAGGAACAGCTGGCGCAGAGCGTGAAGCAGGATGATACTTCGGTGGTGAAGATGACGCAGTATAAGCCGAACAACCTGACTTACGAGGTGAAGTCGAGCAAGGGCGGTGTGATCGTATTCTCTGAGATTTACTATCCGGGCTGGACGGCTACGGTTGATGGACAGCCGGCTGAGCTGGGTAGAGTGAACTATATTCTGCGTGCGCTGAACGTGAAAGCTGGTAATCACAAAGTGGTTCTCGATTTCCATCCTCAGTCGCTCAAGAATACCGAGACGGTGGCTTACATCGGTTATGGCGTTCTGGCTCTCCTTATTATAATAGGTGTAGTGGTTGAGGTGAGAAAACGCAAGAAGGCTTCTCCGGAAGTGAATGAATAAAAAGGAGAAAGATTTATGCTGTTTCGCACAGAAATAGATATTCCGAAGGCCGACTTCGAGATAGGGGCGGCAGAGCGGATGCTCTTTGTGGGCAGTTGCTTTGCCGACAATCTGGGTAGGCGGTTTGTGGAGAACCGCTTCCGGGCTACGGTGAATCCCTTCGGGGTGATGTATAATCCGGCAAGCATTCTCCATACGGTAGAGAAATGTTCCGAGGTGCGTCCCCGTGTGGCTGTCTTTACGCTGGGTACCAACCATGTGTATATCCTGAAGGAGACGGGCGAGATAGTGGACAACTGCCAGAAGCGCCCGCAGCGCCTCTTCGAAGAGGGGGAACTGAGCGTGGACGAATGTGCCGGCTATCTGCAGAAGGCTATCAGTCTGCTGAAATCGCAGACCGCAGCATCCGGTAGCAGTGAAGGCACTCTGAAGGTAATCATCACGGTAAGCCCTATCCGCTATGCGAAATACGGCTATCACGGGAGTCAGCTTTCGAAGGCTACGCTCCTGCTGGCAGCCGATAAGCTGGTGAAGGAAAATCCCGGAGTGGTGAGCTATTTTCCGGCTTACGAGATTATGAACGATGAACTCCGTGACTACCGCTTCTACAAGGAAGACATGCTGCACCCGAGCCAGCAGGCTGTAGACTATATCTGGGAGCGGTTCCGGACAACTTACTTCGGCAAGGCAGCAGAGCAGTTTCTGGATGACTGGAGGCCTATCCGCGAAGCACTCGGCCACAAGCCCTTCCATCCCGAGAGCGAGGAACATCAGAAGTTCATCGCCAGGACGGAAGAGAAGAAAAGACAATTTGAGGAGAAATATCATCTCTTATAAAATGGAGAAATATCATCTCTTATAAAATAAAGAATATTTAAATAACAAGACAATGACATATACTATTGAAAAGGTAACCACACTGATAGGTGCGCGTCGCTATGGAGACAATGATACCAACATCGGTTTTATCCTGACCGATAGTCGTTCACTTTGTTTCCCAGAGGAAACTCTGTTCTTTGCGCTCAAGTCGGAGCGTAATGATGGTCATAACTACATCCCTGAGTTGTATCGCAGAGGTGTGAAAAACTTTGTTGTAACGAATGTGCCTAAGGGCTATGCTTCTGATTATCCGGGAGCCAACTTCCTGAAGGTAGTAAACACGCTCGAGGCTCTCCAGCGTCTGGCTGAGCGCCACCGTGACGAGTTCAACATCCCTATCGTAGGCATCACGGGCTCAAACGGCAAGACCATGGTCAAGGAGTGGCTCTACCAGCTGCTCTCGCCAAGCATGTTTGTTACCCGCAGTCCGCGCAGTTACAACTCTCAGATAGGTGTGCCATTGTCGGTATGGCTGATGAACGAGCAGACCCAGGTGGGCGTTTTCGAGGCAGGTATCAGTATGCCAGGCGAAATGCTTGCCCTGCGTGACATCATCCAGCCAACCATCGCCGTACTGACCAATCTGGGTGCTGCGCATCAGGAAAACTTCTCTTCCATGGAGGAGAAATGCCGGGAGAAACTCATCCTCTTCCATGATGCAGAGACCGTAATCTATGATGGCGATGACGAGGTTATCAACAAGGTGATAGCCGAATATCCCGACTATAAGGGCGAGAAACTCTGCTGGTCGCTCAAGAATGCGGAGGCTCCTTTCTATGTGAAGAACATCGAGAAGCAGCAGAGCGTGAGCGTGATTACCTATATATATAAAGGTGTGGAAGACAGTTTCTCTATCCCGTTCATCGACGATGCATCTGTACAGAATGCCATCATCTCTGCCGTCGTGGCATCGAAACTCGGTCTTTCGGCTGAAGATATCGACAAGCGCATGGCACAGCTCGAACCTGTGGCAATGAGACTGGAGGTGAAGGTAGGACAGCACGGATGTACGCTGATTAACGACAGCTACAACAGTGATATCAATTCGCTCGATATCGCCCTCGACTTCATGAACCGCCGTCCAGACCATCGCGGTCGTCGCCATACGCTGATATTGAGCGACATTTACCAGAGCGGTCAGGCACCGGAGGCATTATATAAAGAGGTGAGCGATTTAGCCCGTAAACGTGGCGTGGTAAAGTTCATCGGTATCGGTCCTGAGCTCTGCAAGCAGCACGATGTGATTCAGATTTCAGAGAAGTTCTTCTTCCCGAATGTAGAGGAATTCATCGCCAGCGAAGTGTTTGCTTCCCTGCGTGATGAGGTGATTCTGCTGAAGGGCGCCCGCCAGTTTGGCTTTGACCAGCTCACCGAACTGCTGGTACAGAAGGTACACGAGACTACGCTGGAGGTGAACCTGAATGCCGTGGTAGCCAATCTGAACTACTACCGTGCGTTTATGAAGCCGGAAACCAAGCTGGTATGCATGATCAAGGCAGACGGCTACGGTGCAGGTGCCGTGGAGATAGCCAAGACCCTGCAGGACCATCGTGTAGACTATCTGGCTGTGGCTGTAGCCGATGAGGGTGTTACGTTGCGCAAGAACGGCATCACCAGCAACATCATGATTATGAATCCGGAGATGACCGCCTTCAAGACCATGTTCGATTACGACCTGGAGCCGGAGGTTTACTCTTTCCGTCTGCTCGATGCGCTCATCAAGGCAGCTGAGAAAGAGGGAGTAACCGGTTTCCCTGTCCATATCAAGCTGGATACCGGCATGCACCGCATGGGCTTCGACCCTGAGAACGATATGGAGGAACTCATCGGCAAGCTGAAGCACCAGAATGCCATCATCCCACGTTCTGTGTTCTCTCACTTCGTGGGCAGCGATGACGACAGCTTCGATGATTTCTCAGCTCATCAGTTTGAACTCTTCGACAAGGGCAGCAAGCAGTTGCAGGCAGCTTTCGACCATAAGATATTGCGCCATATCTGCAATTCGGCAGGTATCGAGCACTTCCCGGAGCGCCAGCTGGATATGTGCCGTCTGGGACTCGGACTCTACGGCATCAATTCGCGCAACAACAAGACCATCAACTGCGTGAGCACTCTGAAGACAACTATTCTGCAGATGCACAACGTGAAGGCAGGCGACAGTGTGGGCTACAGCCGCAAGACAATTCTCGACAGAGACAGCGTCATCGCAGCCATCCCTATCGGATATGCTGACGGACTGAACCGCCGTCTGGGCAACCGTCATGCCTACTGTCTGGTGAACGGCCAGAAGGCAGAATATGTGGGCAACATCTGTATGGATGTGGCTATGATAGACGTGACCGACATCCCTTGCAAGGAAGGAGATTCGGTAGAAATCTTCGGCGAGCATCTGCCTGTCCAGACACTGAGCGACATCCTCGAGACCATCCCTTACGAGGTGCTGACCACCATCAGCAACCGTGTGAAGAGAGTTTACTTCCAGGACTAGGAAGTGAAGAGAGAAAAACGAAGAGGGAAGAATGAAGACCGATTCGGTAAAAAATCATTTAAAAACGTATAAAAATAGAGAAATCCTATCAGAAATGTTCTGATGGGATTTTTTTTGCGTAATTTTTTCCATCAAAACGTATTGTAATTGAAGAAAAAAGTGTATCTTTGCACACAACAAATCATAAAAAGACAAAAGAGGGTGCTCTTTGTCGTGTATTTTCTAACAATTAAACAATACTACAAATTAAAATGGAACAAGTATTTAGCTATATTATCAGTCTCGGTGCGAGCGTGATGATGCCTATCATCTTCACGGTCATCGGTCTGTGTATTGGCATGAAATTCGGAAAGGCTTTGAAGTCGGGACTCTTCGTAGGCGTGGGTTTCGTAGGCTTGGGCGTGGTAACTGCATTGCTGACTACCAACTTCAACGACCCATTGAAGGCTATTTCAGACATCTACCACTTACAGTTAAACGTTTTTGACATGGGATGGCCTGCAGCTGCAGCTGTAGCTTACAATACGGCAGTGGGAGCATTGATTATCCCAATCTGTCTGGGTGTCAACTTCCTGATGTTGATTACCAAGACAACACGTACAGTGAATATCGACCTCTGGAACTACTGGCACTTCGCCTTTATCGGTGCGGTGGCTTACTTCGTGATGGGTCAGAGTTTGCTCTGGGGCTATTTCGCAGCCATCGTCTGCTACATCAATACCTTGGTCTGTGCAGACCTGACAGCCGACAGATTCCAGAAATATTACGATTTGGATGGTATCTCTATTCCGCAGCCATTCTGCCAGAGTTTCATGCCATTCGCTATCGTTTTCAATAAACTCTTCGATATGATTCCGGGCTTCTCTAAGCTCGATATCGATGCAGAGGGACTGAAGAAGAAGTTTGGTGTGCTCGGTGAGCCACTGGTACTCGGTGTTATCGTAGGTGCCCTGATAGGTTGGGCAGCCCAGCTCGATATCAAGAAGATTCTCTTCCTGGGTGTAACGATGGGAGCCGTGATGGAGCTGATTCCTCGTATTACAGCCCTGTTTATCGACGGTTTGAAGCCTATCTCAGAGAAGACACAGGAGTTGGTGAAGACCAAGTTTAACGGCAAGAAGGTTCATATCGGTATGAGTCCTGCCCTGGTAATCGGTCATCCTACTACCCTGGTAGCATCTGTGATTCTGATTCCGGTTATCCTGGCTATCGCAGTCTTCCTGCCAGGCAACCAGTTCTTGCCTCTGGCTTCGTTGGCAGGTATGTTCTACCTCTTCCCAATGATTCTGCCGTTTACAAGAGGTAATGTGGTGAAGACGCTTATCATCGGCCTGGTAACCCTCGTCATCGGTCTCTATTTCGTTACCGATATGGCACCAGACTTTACGCTGGCAGCCAACCAGGTTTATGCAGCAACAGGCGATAATGCCGCTCATATCCCTGACGGATTCTCAGGCGGTGCACTCGATTTCGCATCCTCTCTCTTCGGATGGGTTATCTATCGCGGTGTAAAGCTTTCATACGTAGGTATGGGTGTTCTCGCAGTCATCACAGTAGCCATGATGGTTATCAACCGTCAGCGCATCGTGAAGGAAGAAAAAAAGTAAAAAGGTAAAAAATAAAACAAGATAATTATGAAGAAATTAACATTAATATTAGCAGCAATGGTATTAACAGCAAGTCAGGCTTTTGGCCAGTGTGGAAAATGTGGTTATGAAGTGAAGGCAGAAAATGCCTACACTAACTACAACGTTCGTTATGCAAGCAATCCGATGGATGCAAAGCACTATACAACAGACCGCCTTCGCGGTGAATTCGCTATCGAGAAGGTGTTTGCTCCAGGCGAGGTAAACTGGACATACACCATGTTCGACCGCTTCCTCATCGGTGGTGCTGAGCCAACAACCGCTCCTCTGAAGCTGACTTCTATCGCTCCTCTCTATACAGACAAGCCAAACGATGAGAAGAATCTGCTCGACAACCGCGAGCTGGGTATCATCAACATCGGTGGCGAGGGTACTGTTACCGTTGACGGCAAGAAGTATACACTCGGTTTCCAGGAGGCTCTCTACGTAGGTCGTGGTGCCAAGAACATCGAGGTAAGCAGCAAGGATGCAGCTAAGCCAGCTAAGTTCTATATGAACAGCGCTTGTGCTCATCAGACATATCCTACCAAGAAGGTTACCCTGAAGGATGCCAACAACATCAAGGCTGGTAGCCTGAAGGAGAGCAACGACCGCGTAATCCACCAGTTGATTATCGACGGTGTAGCCGGTGTTCGTACCTGCCAGTTGCAGATGGGTGTTACTGAGTTGAAGGAGGGTTCTGTATGGAACACCATGCCAGCTCATACTCACCTCCGCCGTATGGAGACTTACCTCTATTATAATGTACCAGAGGGTCAGAAGATTCTCCACGTAATGGGTGAACCACAGGAGACACGTCCTATCTGGTTGAACAACGAGCAGGCTGTGATTTCTCCAGAGTGGTCTATCCACTGTGCGGCAGGTACCAGCAACTATACCTTTATCTGGGGTATGGCAGGTGAGAATCTGATCTACAACGATATGCAGGTAGTGAAGATTCCTACATTGGAATAATAAGATACATGATATGGCAACCTGGTTTATGATTAATATGAGCCAGGCTTTGCCGTCTAAATAGTAATCTAAAATAAAAATAAGTATAATGCTTAAAAACTTTTTTATAAAATGAGCCCTATTACAACAAGTAAAATGTCCAACTTCCGTTGGGTAATCTGTGCGCTGCTCTTCATCGCAACCACTGTCAATTACATGGACCGTCAGGTTCTCTCTTTAACATGGAAAGACTTCATTGCTCCAGAATTCCACTGGACAGATGATCACTATGGTACCATCACCGGTCTTTTCTCAATCTTCTATGCCATCGCTAACCTCTTCGCAGGTAAGTTTGTTGACTGGATGGGCACCAAGAAAGGTTATCTCATCGCTATCTTCGTATGGTCAACAGGTGCTGTGATGCACGCCGGTTGCGGTTGGGTAGCTATGCAGATGGAAGGATATGATTCTATCGAGGCGCTCCGCATGGTACAGGCTGGTAGTGATGCAGCTGTAGCGATTGCTACAATCAGTGTATGGCTGTTCCTCTCTTGCCGCTTGATTCTTGCTGTGGGTGAGGCAGGTAACTTCCCTGCAGCCATCAAGGTAACAGCAGAGTATTTCCCTAAGAAAGACCGTGCTTTCTCTACCGCCATCTTCAACAGTGGTGCTTCTGTAGGTGCTTTGGCAGCTCCAGCTACCATTCCTTTGTTGGCTCGCAGCATGGGCTGGGAATGGGCCTTCATCATCATCGGTGTGCTCGGTTACGTATGGATGGGCCTCTGGGTATGGCTCTATGACAAACCATCTAACAGCAAGTATGTAAACAAGGCTGAGCTTACTTATATTGAGCAGGATGAGGACCTCGAAAAGATTGAGGCTGGGAAAGAGACAGAAACTGCCGCTGAGGAGAAAACTATCGGCTTTCTGAAGTGCTTCAGCTACCGTCAGACCTGGTCATTCATCGTTGGTAAGTTGATGACTGATGGTGTTTGGTGGTTCTTCCTCTTCTGGGCACCTGCTTACTTCTCTGACCAGTATGGTTATTCTTCAGATTCAGGTATGGGTATCGCCCTCATCTTCACTCTCTATGCTATTGTAACCGTATTGAGTATTGGTGGTGGTTACTTGCCAACCTACTTTGTTGACAAGAAGGGTATGAATCCATATATCGGCAGAATGCGTGCGATGTTGATTTTCGCTTGCTTCCCATTGCTCGGTCTGATAGCCCAGCCTATGGGTGAGTACAGTGCATGGTGGCCAGCTATCATCATCGGTTTGCTCGGTGCAGGTCATCAGGCATGGTCAGCTAACCTCTATTCTACCATCGGTGATATGTTCCCTAAGTCAACTGTAGCTACTATCACCGGTATTGGTGCGATGGCAGGTGGTATCGGTTCCTTCCTGATTAACAAGGGTTCCGGTATGCTCTTCACCTATGCAGATGGTCAGGGTTCAGCCTTCAGCTTCATGGGCTTCGATGGCAAGCCAGGTGCCTACATGATTGTATTCTGCATCTGTAGTGTTGCTTACCTCGTAGGCTGGTGCATCATGAAGGCATTGGTTCCTAAGTACAAGCCAATCGTTGTAGAATAATGAAAAGGTAAAAAAGTAAAAAGGTAAAAAGGTAAAAAAGCCTAGCGGAATGTTAACCAGCGAGGTGCCCTTTTTACCTTTTTACTTTTTTACCTTTAAATAAATCCTTGCTGCTTGATGGCTTCGAGGAAACCTTGGCTCATCGCCTCGCAATCCTTCTTTGTGTATCGGATGTCGGTGAAAACCTGGGCTAGGGTCTCTACGTTGTTGATGCGAACGAACTCCTTGTTTTCTTCCAGAGCTTCCTTCTCTGCATAGAAGTCATCTATCTTTTCTGGGGTGTAATCTTCGAAATGC
>OGYR01000988.1_pt1 | contig 11491 bp, 13 predicted proteins | sample 1576661 | NCBI WGS metagenome assembly OGYR01 (sample SAMEA3541490, study PRJEB24748) | human gut metagenome | biome: human gut; feature: human-associated habitat; material: faeces | place: China | collected 2012
AGCGACTGCGTTCATGAGCAAGTAGCGAAGCGGATTGCGAATGTCCGCTTTACTGTGTCAGTTTACGCTGACCAGAATCATGCGCCAAGTCTTACGGACGTTCGGCTTGACGTCACTTAGTGGTAAGATTCCAGTAAACTATTATAGATGGACATAAATTCCGGATCCTTCATCAGTGAGATCAGAACACCCCAGTAAATGGTCATGCCGATGCTGATGATCACTGCCAGAATGCCAAGAACCAGACCGGCAACAGCGAATCCGTTAAATGGCTTCCCTTTTTTTGAAAGAATTACCAGTACAATGGTGACAACTGCCAGTGGAAACTGGATAAATGGAATGCAGCAGGTGAGCATGGCAAAAATGCCCACGATCATAGAAGCCACAGCCAGGCGGTTGGTCTCTTTTTGAGGTGCTTCGTATTGGTAGTTATTCTGGTAATTATTCTGGTAATTATTCTGGTAGTCATTCTGATTGTTGTTCTGATCATTGTTCTGTGGCTGCGAGTTGTCAGACTGCCAGCTGTTATCTGATGATTCGGGCTGGTTCTGATTACTGTTATGATAATCGTCCATAAAATATCCTCCGTAATTATGCTATGATACCGGATTGTCCTGTGTTCCTCAAAAAGTTACTGTTCACGCGTTGCGCAAACAGCAACGGATTTTGCCGATGCTTCGCATTCTAAATCGGCAAAATCTGTTACCACCACTGTATCATACGGCATTTTCAGTTCAGAAAATGCCTACCCGTGTACAGTAACGCCTATTGGTCTATGTGTTCTTATGGTCGCGCAGCAAGTGCGCAGACCTGCTAAACAGTTACAAATTTTTTTATAAATGTTCTTCTGTGGATCGGACATGGCCCATATTCCTTCAGTGCCGCAATATGTGCCGCACTGCCGTACCCTTTGTTGGATGCAAAATCATACTCCGGAAACACATCGGCATACTGCTCCATCAGACGGTCCCTGGTCACCTTGGCCAAGATACTGGCCGCACCGATAGAAATGCTCTTGGCATCGCCCTTGATGATCGGAACCTGGTTGATTGCCACACCCGGAATCGTTACAGCATCATTCAACAGTAAATCCGGCTGCACGGAAAGTCCGGCAATGGCCTGCCGCATAGCCTCATAGGTTGCCTGTAAAATGTTGATCTCATCGATCACATCCGGCCCCACAATGCCCACACTCCAGGCAACCGCCTTTTCCTTGATTTCTGTAAACAACGCTTCCCTGCGTTTCTCGGAAAGCTTCTTGGAATCGTTCAAAAATAAAATCTCACAGTCCACCGGCAGAATGGCTGCTCCGGCTACCACCGGGCCTGCTAACGGACCGCGGCCCGCCTCATCGATGCCGCAGATGGCGGTGCAGGCTGCGTAAGTATCCTCATACTCCCGCATGGCTGCCAGTCGGGCACGCTCTGCTTCGAGTTTTTCCCCAGTTAAGGTTCTCAGTGCCATGCCCTACGCCTCCCCGCTTTCGCTGTTCTGCCCTGCAGCACCTGATTCCTGTGCGGAATCCGCTTTGTCCCCATCTGTTTTCTTCACCGGCGGAAACTCCAATGTAATCCGGCCCAGCTTGCCGCTGCGGTAATCGTCGATCACCAGGGCTGCGGCACGGCTGTAATCCGGCTCACCGCCCTTAGCCAGACATCCGCGCACCTTTGCCACCTGGATCAGCAGGTTTTCTTCAGAAGTCTCATCAATCTTGTAGCGCTCTTTTAAGACATCCGGATAATGCTTCTGCAGCAGTTTCAGAAGCTCCAGAGCCAGCTCATCTTTATTTAAGATTTCATCGTTGATGGAACCGATAAAGGCCAGCAGAAGGCCCACTCTCTGATCCTCAAATTTCGGCCAGAGAATTCCAGGTGTGTCCAGAAGCTCTACATTTTTGTTCAGGCGGATCCATTGTTTTCCCTTGGTCACACCAGGTCTGTTTCCGGTCTTTGCACATGCTTTTCCCGCAAATGTATTAATAAACGTAGATTTTCCAACATTCGGAATTCCAGCCACCATTGCACGGATTGGACGGTTTTTAATTCCACGGCGGCGGTCACGTTCAATTTTTTCCCTGCAGGCCTCCTGTATAACATTCTGAATGGTCTTCATCCCAGATCCATTTCTGGAATCCACTTTTACAACATGAAAACCTTTCTTCTGAAAATATTCTTTCCATGCTTCATTTTGTCTTTCATCTGCCAGATCTGCTTTGTTCAGAAGAATCAGTCTTGATTTATTCTGTCCAAGCTGGTCAATATCCGGATTTCTGCTGCTTAGTGGAATTCTTGCATCCACAAGTTCGATCATAATATCGATCAGTTTCATGTTTTCCTGCATCATACGTTTTGCTTTGGTCATATGACCCGGGTACCACTGAAAATCCATTCTTTATTTCTCCTTCCCTCTGTTTACCACGGCCAGTATTTGATACCGACCTTTCCAATGATATTTGTTCTTTTGATATTTCCAACACTCGCACTTCTGGAATCTTCACTATTATTATAGTTATCTCCCACAACAAAGTACTGCTTACTCTTTAATGTAATCTCATCTGCTGCTAATCCTGCAGATAAAATCTTCTGACTTGAAAATGCTTTTGTTTTCTTTCCGTTTACATAGATTCTGCCGTTTTTGATCTGAACCTTTTCTCCCGGAAGACCTATCACTCGTTTTACATAGTAATTTCCATTCTTGTCATCTGATTTAAATATGACCACATCATACCTACTTGGTCCCTTGATCTGATAGATCAGGCGATTCACCAGATGTTTTTCACCTCTTTCAATCGTTGGTGACATAGAATCACCTTGAATCGTAAAACTGAAACACACAAATCTTACTAACAAAAATGCCAGTAACACAACTCCGACAAATTTTAAGACATACTGAATCACGATTTCCCTTTGCTGACGCTGTTTCTTGCGCATCTGATAGGTTACTGTGTATCCTTTCCTCATAGAAGAACTCCTTTCCTCTTCGTATAGAAAGATTCGTAAAATTCCTGTATACTAAAACAGGGATAAGCTATACAGCCTATCCCTCTCTTTTGACAATCTTTGTCTGATTATACTCTTTCTTTTACTTTTGCTGCTTTACCAACACGATCACGTAAGTAGTATAATTTAGCACGTCTTACTTTACCACGTCTTACTACTTCAATCTTTTCGATGATTGGAGAATGTACTGGCCATGTTTTTTCAACACCAACACCACTTGCCTGTTTTCTTACAGTAAATGTTTCGCGTGCTCCACCATTCTGTCTTTTGATGACTGTTCCTTCGAAAACCTGAATTCTTTCACGGTTTCCTTCTTTTACTTTCGCGTGAACTCTTACAGTGTCTCCTGTTTTGAATTCAGCAACTTCTCTTAACTGTGCATCTTCGATGCTTTTAATAATATCCTGTGCGCTCATTGTTGTTCCTCCTTGAACGTTTTTAGATGTTCTTAATACCAAATGTAACAGAGGACCATCCATATTTATAACAACTTGAACATATTATCATATTTTTTTATGTGAAGCAAGTGTTTTTTTGTATTTTTTAAGATTCTTTACCTTAATACAAATTTCTCCATTGCCTTTGCGACTCCATTTTCCTGATTGGAAACCGTAATATAGTCTGCGATCGCTTTCATAGAATCAAGGCCATTTTCCATAACAACCGCAAGTCCTGCACTTTCTAAAAGTTCTCTGTCATTGTCTGCATCCCCACAACTCATAATCTCTTCTTTTTGAATATTCAAGATCTTTGCAAGATGGAACAGACCATCTCCTTTATTACAGCCTTTCTTAGAAATCTCAAGATTCTTTGGAAGAGAACTTGAAAACTGAATGTCTTCAATCTTACTCAATGCATCCGCTGCTCTTCGTCTTTCTTCCATCGTCTTAAATAATAAAGTTGTCTTCTCAACAGTTGTTGACTGTTCTTTTACAAACATCTCTAAATCATCAACAAGAACTCTCGACCCCTGCACAATTGCTTTTGTATTTGAATCAAGTTCATAATAATCAATATTTTCCATTTCTTTTTTGTTAGCATAGGATTGCCCATTTAAACTAATACTTTCCATTAGATCAAATTGCTTAAGAAAATCCATCAACTCTAAAACTCGATCCATTTCAAAATGATTTTTATAAATCACTTTTTCTTCTTTTAAGTCATAAATGGTTGCACCATTACTGAAAATCCCATAGCGAATTCCTTCCATCTCTTTTAACTCTGGCGGTAATGCATTCACAGCTCTTCCTGTAGCCGGAACGAAATAAACACCTTGTGCCATTGCTTTTTTGATCACATTCTGTGTATACTTTGTAATCTTACGCTCTCGATTCAACAGTGTTCCATCCATATCCGCTGCGACAAGCTTAATCCTATTTTCCCCCATCTTTTTCTTTCATCTCCTTCTCATATGCCTCCCATAGATCCGGTCTTCTCTCTTTGGTACGTTTGACTGACTGTTCATGCCTCCATTTGCGGATATTCTCGTGATGTCCGGATAAAAGAACTTCTGGCACCTCTTTATCTAAAAACACTGGTGGTCTTGTATACTGTGGATATTCAAGCAACCCATTTTCGAAAGATTCATCCCCAGCGGAATCATCATTATGTAAAACACCTGGAACCAATCTTGAAATTGAATCGATCATCACCATTGCAGGCAATTCCCCACCAGTCAATACATAATCTCCGATTGATACATAATCTGTAACTATTTCTTCCAAAACCCTCTCATCGATTCCTTCATAATGCCCACATAAAAAAACTAATTCTTCTTCTTTTGCAAGTTCCTTTGCCATCTCCTGATGAAATGTTGTCCCTTGCGGCGTCAGATAGACAACTCTTGGTTTCTTCTTCATATCTTTTTCAAGGTCTTTATACGCACGGTAAACCGGCTCTGGCTGCATCACAAGTCCGGCTCCGCCTCCATATGGGTAATCATCCACTTTCATATGTTTATTGGTAGAATAGTCACGAATATTGACCGCATTGATCTCAAGAAGTCCTGCTTCAATCGCTCTTCCGATGATACTTGTATTCAACCCGTCCATCACCATCTCTGGAAATAATGTTAATATATGAAATCTATTCATCTAATAATCCTTTCATGACATGGACTGTGATCTCACCTTTTTGAAGATCCACATTCTTAATGCATTCTCTGATCGCTGGAAGTAAAACTTCTTTTCCATCTTCCATCTTCACTTCATAGACATCATTTGCACCCGTCTGTAAAACATCAGTTAATTCCCCAAGAACTTCTCCATTATCCTCTCTGATCACAGAAAGACCGATCAGATCTGCGATAAAGTATTCGTCTTTTTCAAGAGGTACTGCCTGATCTCTTGTAACAAACAGGCCTTTTCTTTTATACATCTCTACTTCGTTGATATTTGAAAATTCTTTAAATCTCAAAACCGGCTGGTTCTTTACGAATTTGCATGACACTACGTGTAATAGTTTTCTTTCTTTTCCTGTATCTAAATATACTTCTTTTAATTTCTTAAATCGTTTGATATCATCTGTCATCGGAAATACTTTGACTTCCCCAGCGATGCCGTGTGTGTTGGCGATTGCTCCTACTTGTAAGAATTCTTCCATGGATTCATTTTATTCCTTTCATTTTGATTTTTCTATTTATTATTGTATAAAATGGTTTAAAAAAACACAACTATTTTATTATAATCGTACTTGTTATAATATATCAATACAAAATGGCAGAAGATTCAACTCCAATAATATTATCAACAAACTGAAGATAAGCAATTTGAATATTTTCCAAACACCTCGATAAATCGGTGTTGTTTAAGCCCTTTTACCATCTGTCATCTGTTAATAAATACAAAAATTATTAGCCAGTACCGTATAACATACACACTGTGTAGTGGTTTGAATCACGTAAATTATTTGAATATTATAAAAAGAGATCATGTGTCAGCAACCGTACGGACACGTCTGCACTTAGCGAGTGGATGGTCGTTAGACCATTCAGGAGCTTAGTACAGCTACGTGGGAGTCCGAACGCGAGTGGGTTGCAGACACATGATCTCTTTTTATAATATTCCACCAATAATTTCCGTCTTCAAACTACAAATCACAATTTATTTCAAAGCAGCCAACGTTTTCACAACCAGTTCCCATGTACGTTCTGTAGATGAGATACTCAACACCTCATTTGTTGTATGAATATGTTCCATCTGTGGTCCAAAGGATACTGCATCAAGCCCCGGCAATTTAGAAGCAAAGATTCCACATTCAAGTCCTGCATGAATACCTTCAACAACTGGTTCTTCTCCGTTGTATAAATGTTTATATGCTTCAACCATAACCTCACGTAATCTGGAATCTGCTTTATATTCCCATCCTGGATATGGTCCTGCAATCTCTACATTCCCTCCTAATGTTTCTGTAAGAGATGTTAATTGATCGATCAGATACTGTTTTTCTGTCTCACTGGAACTTCTAACTGCAAATGTCATCTGTACTTCAGATTCTTCTGTTGTTAAAATTCCCATATTCAGTGATGTCTGTACCAATCCTTCAATCTCTGGATTCATTCTCTGAACACCATTTGGCATATGAACCATTGCTGTTACTACTGCAAATGTTGTATCTTCTGTGAATGTTTCTATATTTGCTGCTTCTTTTACATTCACTGTTAATTTTGCATCTGGATCTGTGACTTTATATTCTTCTTTGATCTGTGCAAATGTATCTTCAACGATCTGTTTTGCTGCTTCTAATTCTTCTGGAAGTACTGCAACAGATGCTTCGCTAAACTTAGCGATCGCATTGTCTTTTTCTCCACCATTTACGGAAACAAGCTGCATTTCAACCTCATTAAACAGACTTAACAATACTCTTGCCATTGCACAGTTTGCGTTCAAACGCCCTTTGATGATCTCGACACCAGAATGCCCACCTGCAAATCCAGTCATCTTGATTTCAATAACAGATGCATTGACAGTTTCTGTCTCATATGGAATCTTACAGATTACGGATGCTCCACCTGCACAGCTGACTGTAAACACTCCTTCGTCTTCAGAATCCATGTTCATAAATAAACGTCCCTTAAGATCTGAAACATCAATAGTTGCTGCTCCAAGCATACCGATTTCTTCGTTAACTGTAAAGATTGCTTCGATTGGTGGGTGTGCCATTTCTTCATCGTCTAACACTGCAAGTGTATATGCAACCGCAATCCCATCATCTCCACCTAAAGAAGTTCCTTTTGCTGAAATATAATCTCCATTGATTTCCAGATCCAATCCTTCTTTTTCCATATCTTTATCGCAATCTGCTTCTTTGACTGCAACCATGTCCATATGTCCCTGAAGAATGACTGGTTCAGAAGCCTCATATCCTTTGGATCCATCTTTCCAGATGATCACATTCAGATCTTCATCCTGTCTGTATTTTAATTCATGTGCTTTTGCAAAATCTACCAGATAATCGCTAATCTGCTGCAGATTTCTTGATCCGTGAGGGATTGAACAAATCTCCTCAAAATATTTAAATACTTTGTTTGGCTGTAATTCTCCTAATACTGACATTTTATGTCCTCCTTATTTTTTGTGCATTTTGTAACGACTGCCCTCTTGTTCGAGCTGATTCGTTTTCAGCATATATTCTACAAGTTTCTTCGCATAGTCTCGTTTATCCTTCACAACCGCTTTATTTCTTGAAAATGGCTGTTTCGCTTCAAGACCTTCGCAAATCTGTTCTACCTGTGAAATTGTAACGTATTCATGTTGTTTTAAATACTTTTTTATTTTATCCTGTCCTTTACTAAAAAGCAAATTCATCAGGTCACTTGTCTGATTCTTTTGTTTTACGATTCCCCATCCATATAGGATCATCGTCACTATGGCAAATAAAGCAATGCCTATGATCACTGTTGATATTTTCATATTAAATCCTTTTTCACTTTTAATAATATTTATTCTTCAAAAACAATGTATTTATTTCTTTCTAAAATTGCAAAATACTGTGATAATCTTTCATATAACTGTGTTGCTGCACCTTCATGAACTGCTTGAAGTTCTTTTCCTATCTCATAAATACTTTTCTTTCCATCAATTTTCTGCCACACAAAACTTCCATATTCATCTAATTTGATAAAACTGTAACGTGGCTTTTTAAATATTTTCTGCGCGATCGTATTATAAAATCCAGTATTTTCTACTGTAATTTCTACAATTCCATCTTCTGACACATCCCATTTCATATCATTGATCTTCGGGATGTTGTCAATATAATTCTTCTTTTCTTTCATAATGCACCTTTTTATTTAGAAAGCACTACTGCAGAATCGCAGCAGTGCTTTCTTCTCACTGAAATACATATTTATTTTTATTATTTTGCGTCTACTTCAATCGTCTTTTTATTTCTTGTGAAGTAGAATAATATAGCTAACAATACTACAAAAGCTGCTAAACCTACCCAGTTACCTACACTCTGGAAGGCAGCTCCATATACAGATGACAGATTGATCTTATCTGCAACACCAAATACTGCCAGTACAGCCAGAAGGATACCAACGATACCTTCTCCTGCAATCATACCTGCAGCATAAAGGACTCCTCGATCTGATCCGTCTTTTCTTGCCGCATCACTGTCATATTTTCTCTTATTGTCAATAAACCAACGAATCAGTCCACCAACCATGATCGGTGTACTTAAGTAAATTGGTAAATAAAGACCGATTGAAAATGCTAACACTGGAATTCCAAGGATTTCAACAACGATTGCGATAAACACACCCATGAAAATCAATACCCATGGTAATGTACCACCCATAACACCTTCAACGACCATCTTCATCAATGTTGCCTGTGGTGCTGGAATCTGATCAGAACCGAATCCCCATGCTGCGTTCAGAAGGTACATAACTCCTCCGATCGCAAATGCTGCTACGATCGCACCGATCAATTCTCCGATCTGCTGTAATCTAGGTGTCGCACCTACGATATAACCTGTCTTTAAGTCCTGTGAAGTATCTCCTGCCATAGCTGCTACGATACAGATAACAGTACCAATAGAAATTGCTGATACCATACCTGCTGCTCCTGTATTCCCAGTTGCTTTTAAGATAAATGTTGTTACGATCAGTGTCGCGATCGCCATACCTGATACTGGGTTATTACTACTTCCTACAATACCAACCATTCTAGATGATACCGTTGCAAAGAAGAAACCAAATACAACAATCATCACTGCTCCCAAGAAGCTTACTGGAATCTCTGGTAATAACCAGATTAAAACTGCAATGATCAGGATTCCTCCAAGAACCACTTTCATAGAAATATCCTGCTGTGTTCTTAACTGGCTGTCACCTTTCTTACCGAATCCCTTCATAGCATGTCCAAATGTCTTGATCATTGTTGGGAATGTCTTGATCAGACTGATCAGACCACCAGCTGCTACTGCACCGGCACCAATATATCTGACATAGTTACTCCAGATCTGGCTTGCACCTAACTGATTAAATGCAAGTGCTTTTCCTGTCTCATCGACAACTTTTGATAAAGAATCTCCGCCAAAATAAGCAATTGCAGGAATTAATACAAGATAAGATAGCACACCACCTGCAAAAAGATAGCTTGATACCTGCACACCACAGATATAACCTACACCTGCTAATGCCGGAAGAACATCCATACCAACGGATGTTGTATACTGTCCCTGCATTGAAAATTCAACTTCACTAGGGAAAAGTTTTAAACCATCTGCAATAAATTTATAAACTGCCGCAATTCCGAGTCCTGCAAATACAACTTTAGATTTACTTCCTCCTTCTTCTCCAGCTAAAAGCACTTCTGCACAAGCTGTTCCTTCAGGATAAGGAAGTACCCCATGTTCTTCTACGATGAGGGCTGTACGAAGAGGTACCATAAAAAGTACTCCTAAAATACCACCGCAAAGCGCGATCAATGCGATAGATACAAAAGATGGAGCAGTAACTCCACTTCCCTTTTCTGATGCCCAAATAAAAATAGCAGGGATTGTAAAGATTGCTCCTGCTGCTAATGATTCACCTGCTGAACCAATTGTCTGTACCATGTTATTTTCAAGGATGGAATCTTTCTTTAAGATCACACGGATCACACCCATGGAAATAACTGCCGCTGGAATGGAAGCTGATACAGTCATACCAACTCTTAGCCCCAAATAAGCGTTTGCACCACCAAATATAACCGCCAGTATCATACCAAGGATTACTGATGTAACTGTAAACTCTGGTAATACTTTATCTGCGGAAATAAAAGGCTTAAAGTCATTTTTCTTTTCCATTTTTCTCTCCTATTTTCAATATATATTTCACTGTATCTCTCTATTATACTAAATCATACAAGAAAAAGAAACCCCTTCTTTTTCTTAAACTTCTTAACTTAGATTCCTCGCATTTTTTAATAAACAGTTTTGCTTTATGTGTTGTATAAAATGCATTATACATTAAAATAAATCAAGCATATTATCCAAATAAACTTCTTCTCTAACGCATATTTGGTATTCTGGTTTTACCATATAGTATAGTAGAAACTCCAAAACCAACGCACTTCCCAATCCACGTCCTTCAATTTTAAAATTCTCAAACCCCATTGGAAGATAAATTTTCTTTATATCATTAGCACTGATAAATCCTGGATTCTTCATTGCCTTTGAAAAACGATAGCCTTCCTTTGCATCTGGCGAGTTGCATTTGTGATCTGGTATCATTTCTCCTAAGTTTTTTCGACTAACTATTTCGTAGCATTGCTTTCTGTCTTTACATCCAAACCAACAGCATTCATTGCATAAAAATTCCACTTTATTTTTCTCCTGCTCCGAAAGCATGTTTAATTTATCAAATGCTTTATTTAACCGAAAATCTGGTACTACATACCGAAAATCTTCTTTCTTTACTTCTTGCAAAAATTCATTAAAATCCGTCAACACTTTTGTCGTAGAAGATACAAAATATAATTTTGGATAATTTATTTCCAAATACTTAAGCAATAAATCCGAATGGACGATCACACCATTTCTTTTTTCTCCAACTTCTTCAAACATTTTGCATAGGATATTACATTTTTTATCTGTTAAATGTTCTTTTCTAAGTAAACTGTTGCTAAAAGTCAGTCTGGCTGAAATTCCATATTCCTGTGTAAGTTTTAAGACTTCTTCTGGATTATCAGATCCAAATCCTGCGCGTCCGCCTCCCCAGAGACAATCTGCAGGAGAGCCATAGATGGAACTGATCTCACACCAGTCATAAAAGTATTCTCTGTGTTCCTTATATAATGGCAGAAAGGCACAATATAATTCATAAAATTCAAATAATCCTGGCAGGTGATAGTATACTTTTTTGTTTTTTCTTTGGCTCATTTGTTATTTCTCCCATTTCTGATTGTCATTTTTCTTTCCTATTATTATAATCATATTTTTCTATATTATGGTGACATGCTCCCACCACTTAAATCCCTGATTTTGAAGTGGGGGCTTCTTGCTCA
>OGYR01000992.1_pt1 | contig 11457 bp, 7 predicted proteins | sample 1576661 | NCBI WGS metagenome assembly OGYR01 (sample SAMEA3541490, study PRJEB24748) | human gut metagenome | biome: human gut; feature: human-associated habitat; material: faeces | place: China | collected 2012
ATGTAGGTGTTCTTGAAATGGAATACGACGGAATCAGGTTTTATTTTATAGATAACGAGTATTACTTTAACGGATATGCACCGTACGGTGATATATATGCGGATATTGAAAAATTTGCATTCTTCTCAAAAGCTGTATTAAGCGCACTTCCATTGATTGATTTCAGACCAGATATCATTCACTGTCACGACTGGCAGACAGGGCTGGTTCCAATCTATCTGGATAATTTCAGATATGGCAATGAATTTTACCGTGGAATCAAGACGGTCATGACCATACATAATCTGAAATTCCAGGGAACATGGGATCCGAAGCGTGTCAGAGATATTACCGGATTACCTCAGTATTATTTCGCACCGGATAAACTGGAGGCATATAAGGATGCAAACTACCTGAAGGGTGGAATTGTATATGCAGACAGAGTGACGACGGTAAGTAATTCCTATGCAGAAGAGATCAAGACACCATTCTATGGTGAAAAGCTGGATGGTCTTATGAATGCAAGGGCAAATTGTCTGTCAGGAATTGTAAATGGAATTGACTACGAAGATTATAATCCGCTGACAGATAATAAGATTGAGAGAAATTATGATGTCAGCAATTTCCGTAAAGAAAAAATCAAGAATAAGATCGCACTTCAGAAAGAACTTGGTCTGGAGGAAAACCAGAAGACCATGATGATCGGTGTGGTTTCCAGACTGACAGATCAGAAAGGCTTTGATCTTGTTGCCTATGTAATGGATGAACTGTGTCAGGATGCAATTCAGATTGTTGCGCTTGGAACAGGTGAGGAGCAGTATGAGAATATGTTCCGTCACTTTGCATGGAAGTATGCAGGAAAGGTTTCAGCGAATATTTTCTATTCCGATGATCTTTCTCACAGACTTTATGCCGGATGTGATGCATTCCTTATGCCATCCTTATTCGAGCCATGCGGACTCAGCCAGCTGATGAGTCTGAGATACGGAACACTTCCGATCGTTCGTGAGACAGGAGGATTGAAAGATACTGTAGAACCGTACAATGAGTTTGAGAAGACAGGTACAGGATTCAGTTTCTCTAATTATAATGCACATGAGATGTTGAACACTGTACGTTATGCAGAAAGAATCTATTATGATAAGAAACGTGACTGGAACAAGATGATCGAGCGCGCGATGACTCAGGATTTCTCATGGATGAATTCTGCAAGACAGTATGAAGATCTGTACAGAAGTCTGATCGGAGAATAAGAATTATAAGAAGTAACAAAGAAGTAACACAAGAGCAAGGAGTAACAGACCCGATGAAAATTATTGACAAACTGAACCAGAAAGGCATCCACATTTCTTTTGAGGTGTTTCCGCCGAAGACAGATGCAGGATTTGACAAAGTATTATCAGCAACAGATGAGATTGCCAAACTGAACCCATCTTATATCAGCGTAACCTATGGAGCCGGTGGCGGAACAAGCAAGAACACAGCGAAGATCGCATCCCATATTAAGGATGATCTCGGAGTGATGAGTCTTGCACATCTGACATGTGCTTCATCCACAAAAGAAGAAGTTGGAGAGGTAATTGAAAACCTGAAGGCTCATGGAATCGAGAATATTCTCGCTTTACGAGGAGATATTCCGGAAGGCATGACATTCCCTGATGGAGATCGATTCCATTATGCTTATGAACTGGTACAGGAAATCAAGAAACATGGGGATTTCTGTATTGGTGCAGCATGTTATCCGGAAGGACATGTGGAGCAGGAACATAAAGAGGATGATATCCGTTATCTGAAACAGAAGGTAGACAGTGGAGTTGATTTCCTTACAACACAGATGTTCTTTGATAATGATATCCATTATAATTTCCTGTACAGAATCAGAGAAGCAGGGATCACAGTTCCGGTTCTGCCGGGAATCATGCCGATTACCAGTGCTGCTCAGATGAAGCGAAGCCAGGAACTTTCCGGAACAGTATTTCCGAGAAGATTTCTTGCAATATTAGATCGCTTCGGAAGTTCTCCGGAGGCGATGAAGCAGGCGGGAATTGCTTATGCGACAGATCAGATTATTGACCTTCTTGCGAACGGTGTGAATAATATTCATATTTATTCTATGAATAAGCCAGAGATCGCAATTGCGATTATGAATAATCTTTCCGAGATTATCAAGTGTTAAGAAAGTGAATGACCAGATGATAGAGACAGAGAAAAGAGTACGTGAAGCAGTTCGTTATCTGGGATTTGGAAAAAATGAGGCAGATGAACGAACCTTGGAACTGATCCAACAGTCTTTCAAAGACCTGGAACAGGAAGCAGGGCCTAAGTCCATCTGCCAAATTTTTGACCTGAATCATACAGAAGACGGAAGACTGGTTATTGGACAGATGGAGATTCAAAGTAAGAGCCTGAGTAGAAATCTGAAAGGATGCCGTCGGGTTGTTCTTTTTGGAGCAACACTTGGCGCCGGAGTTGACCGGCTGATGCGCAGGATTTCTTTGACAGACATGGCAAGAGCAGTTGTTTTGCAGTCTTGTGCAGCAGCAATGTTAGAAGAATATTGCGATGAGTGTCAGAAGAAGATTGCGGCAGAGCTTGAAGAAGAACATTTGTATTTAAGACCGAGATTCAGTCCTGGATATGGAGATTTTGATATCTGTTATCAGGAACCGATTGTACGAATGTTGAATTGTGCAAAGACAATCGGGCTGACTTTGACAGACAGCTTTATGATGACACCAACAAAGTCGGTAACAGCAGTAATTGGAATCAGTACACAGAAGGAGAGATGTCCAATCTCAGGATGTGAGGTCTGTACAAAAAAAGATTGTGAATACCGACGATAAGCAAGAGATAAGAGAGGAAGGATTGATACAAGAAGATGATACGAGAACGCCTGGGAAAAGAGTTACTATATTTTGACGGCGGAATGGGAACCTTGCTTCAGGCAAAGGGACTTCAGCCGGGAGAGTTACCGGAGACATGGAATGTTACACATGCGGATGAGATCAAAAACATTCACAAACAATATATTTCAGCAGGAAGTGATATTGTACTTGCGAATACATTTGGAGCGAATGCATTGAAATTCCATTGCGATGATTTTCCATTGGAAGAAATTATCCGTCTTGCGATCGGGCATGTGAAGGATGCGGCTGAAGAGGCAAGTGGTGGAAGAAGAATCTACACAGCACTGGATGTCGGACCGACAGGAAAGCTTTTAAAACCGATGGGGGATCTGGATTTCGAGACAGCATATGAGACATTCAAAGAAGTCATGATCCTCGGAGAGAAAGCCGGTGCGGATCTGATCCATATTGAGACTATGAGTGACACTTATGAACTGAAGGCAGCAGTACTTGCGGCGAAAGAGAATACATCTCTTCCGGTTTTCGCTACGACGATTTTTGATGAACGTGGAAAGCTTCTGACCGGAGCAGATGTTCCGTCTGTTGTGGCAATGCTTGAAGGATTAAGGATCGATGCCCTTGGAATCAACTGTGGAATGGGACCGGAGCAGATGCTGCCGATCCTGGAGCAGATCATGAAGTACTCCTCTGTGCCTGTGATCGTCAAACCGAATGCAGGTCTTCCTAAGCAGAAAGACGGAGAAACTTATTACGATGTTTCTCCGGAAGAATTTGCTTCTGTTATGCGTCATGTTGTTGATCTTGGGGCAGTTGTGATCGGGGGATGCTGCGGAACAACTCCTGCACATATTGCAGAGATGGTGAAGCAGTGTAAAGACATTCCGGTGAAGCCGATTGAGAAGAAAAGTTATACTGTAGTATCTTCTTATGGACAGAGTGTGTTCCTTGGAACCGGATCAAAGATTATTGGTGAGCGTATTAATCCAACCGGAAAGAAACGCTTTAAACAGGCGCTTAAGGAACATGATCTTGATTATATTTTAAAAGAAGGAATTGCACAGCAGGATAACGGTGCACATATTCTGGATGTTAACGTAGGACTTCCGGATATTGACGAGCCGACATTGATGAAGGAAGTTGTTCAGGAACTTCAGAGTGTGACGAATCTTCCGCTTCAGATTGATACGGTTGATACGGTTGCGATGGAGAATGCACTTCGCATTTACAATGGTAAGGCGATGGTCAATTCAGTCAGTGGAAAGCAGGAGTCAATGGATGCAGTATTCCCACTGATCCGGAAGTATGGCGGTGTTGTGATCGGCCTGGCACTTGATGAAGACGGAATCCCGGCAACAGCCGAGGGACGTGTACAGATTGCGAAGAAGATTATCGCAGAGGCAGCAAAATACGGTATCGAGAAGAAAGATATTGTAATTGATGCCCTAGCAATGACGATCAGTTCAGAACCAGAAGGAGCAAAGGTGACACTTGAGACACTTCGCAGACTTCGTGACGAAGTTGGTGTGTGTACTGTGCTTGGTGTATCAAATATTTCTTTCGGTCTCCCAAGCAGACCGATTGTAAACTCCATCTTTTATACGATGGCAATGCAGAATGGTCTGAGCGTTGGAATTATCAATCCGAACTCGGAGGATATGATGAAGGCATGGTATGCATACCATGCGTTAATGAATCTGGACAGCAACTGTGAGAATTATATTAATAAATATGCACAGCAGTCGGGAACAGCTCCGGTTTCCGCAACAGGTTCAGCTCACAAGATGACACTGAAAAGTGCAATTGAAAGAGGGCTTCGTGAAGAGGCGAACAGCATTACATCTGAGATGATTCAGGAGAAAGATGGTCTGGAGATCATTAACGAAGAGCTGATCCCGGCACTGAACACGGTAGGTGAAGGATTTGAGAAGGGAACAGTCTTTTTGCCTCAGCTACTGATGAGTGCTGAAGCGGCCAAGACAGCATTTGCGGTGCTTAAAGAGAAAATGGATAGCAGCGGAGAAGTTCAGGAGAAGAAAGGAAAGATCATTCTTGCTACAGTAAAAGGGGATATCCATGATATCGGTAAAAATATCGTGAAGGTTCTGCTTGAAAACTATAGCTTTGATGTGATCGATCTTGGAAAGGATGTTCCGCCGGAGACAATTGTTGACACAGTACTTGAACAGGATATTCATCTGGTAGGATTAAGTGCTTTGATGACAACAACTGTCGTAAGTATGGAAGAGACGATCAGACAGCTTAGAGAGAAAGCTCCGCATTGTCTTGTGATGGTAGGAGGCGCTGTGCTGAATCAGGACTACGCAGATATGATAGGAGCTGATTTCTATGGCAAAGATGCCATGCAGTCGGTTCATTATGCACAGAGAGTTTTTGGAACTGAAGAATAGGAGGAGATCAAAAATGAGAGGATTACAGACACCGGTTCGTGCAATTCGAAGACAGGTATTTACAGAAGTTGCCAAGCTTGGATTTAAAGCAAATGCAGAGACATTGGTAGCAGATATGGAAGCAATTCCATATGAAATCGTAGGAGAAGATTCAGAAGTAAAATACCGTGAGAGTATTTATCGTGCAAGAGCAGTCGTAAGAGAAAGACTTCGTCTTGCGATGGGACTTTCCCTTCGTCCGGAGAATAAGCCGGTCCACTTGACAGCGGGGGTTGAGGCAAGTAATATTTCTGAGAAATATTATGAGCCGCCGCTGATGCAGGTGATTCCGTCTGGATGCGAGAGCTGTGAGGAGAATAAATACGAGGTAAGTAATATGTGCAAGGGATGTCTTGCACATCCGTGTCAGGAAGTTTGTCCGAGAGGTGCTATTTCCATGGTGAATGGAAAGTCATTCATCGATCAGGATAAATGTATCAAGTGTGGAAAATGTAAATCTGTCTGTCCATACGATGCGATTGCCAAGAAAGAACGTCCTTGCAAGAAAGCATGTGGAGTGAATGCAATTACATCGGATAAATTAGGACGTGCTTATATTGATGCTGATAAATGTGTTTCCTGCGGAATGTGTATGGTAAGCTGCCCGTTTGGTGCGATCTCTGATAAGTCTCAGATCTTCCAGCTGGCTCGTGCACTTTCAGAAGGAGAAGAGATTGTGGCTGAGGTAGCACCGGCATTTGTTGGTCAGTTTGGATCAAATATTAATGTGAGAAATTTCAAAGCAGCTCTTGAAGAACTCGGATTTTCAGAGACATATGAGGTTGCTCTTGGAGCGGATATCGGAGCAATTGCGGAAGCACATCATTATGTGAATAAAGTGACAACCGGAGAACTTCCATTTCTTCTGACATCCTGTTGTCCATCCTGGGCAATGCTTGCGAAGAAGTTCTTCCCGGATCTGATCGATCAGATCTCACAGGAATTGACTCCGATGGTTGCAACAGCACGAACGATCAAACAGGAACATCCGAATGCAAAGGTTGTATTTATCGGACCTTGTGCAGCGAAGAAGCTGGAAGCTTCCAGACGTACTGTGAGAAGTGATGTGGATTTCGTTGTTACATTTGAAGAATTGCAGGCAATGTTTGATGCGAAGGAAATTGATCTGACAGCTTATGAGGCAGAGTCTTCTTTCCATGATGCGACAGGAGCCGGACGTGGATACGCCTGTGCAGGAGGAGTTGCAAAGGCAATCGAAGAGTGTATTAACGAGTATTACCCTGGAACGCAGGTTAATATTGAGCATGCGGAAGGTCTGGCAGAATGTAAGAAGATCCTGACACTTGCCAAAGCCGGAAGAATGAACGGATGTCTGATCGAGGGTATGGGATGTCCTGGCGGATGTATTGCAGGAGCTGGAACGAATATTCCAATCCCGACTGCGAAGAAGGATGTCGCAGCTTATGTCAAAAACTCAAGCAGAGCACTTCCACCGAAAGAACTGGAAGAAATTGAACTGAAATAAGGAAATTAATAAAGCAATACAATGGCCTCCGCTTTACAAACGGAGGCTATTGTGGTATATTACAAACTAGGCTTTTTATGAGCGAAAGAGGAGGATGGATGTATGCAGCCATACGGAGTAAACCAATTAAGAAAAATGTTTTTGGAGTTCTTTGAGAGCAAGGGACATCTTGCAATGAAGAGCTTTTCTTTAGTACCACATAATGATAAGAGTCTTCTCCTGATTAATTCAGGAATGGCTCCGCTGAAACCATATTTCACAGGACAGGAGATCCCGCCGAGAAGAAGAGTGACAACATGTCAGAAATGTATTCGTACAGGAGATATCGAGAATGTCGGTAAGACAGCACGTCACGGTACATTCTTTGAGATGCTTGGAAACTTCTCTTTTGGAGATTATTTCAAGAATGAAGCAATCGAGTGGTCCTGGGAGTTCCTTACAGAAGTTGTGGGACTCGATCCGAACAGATTATATCCTTCAGTATACGAAGATGATGAAGAAGCGTTCGAAATCTGGAATAAGAAGATGGGAATTCCGGCAGAGCGTATCTTCCGTTTTGGTAAGGAAGATAACTTCTGGGAGCACGGTTCAGGTCCATGCGGTCCATGTTCTGAGATCTACTATGACCGTGGAGAAAAATACGGATGTGGAGAACCGGGATGTACAGTAGGATGTGAGTGTGACCGTTACATGGAGATCTGGAATAACGTATTCAGCCAGTTCAACAATGACGGACACGGCAACTATACAGACCTGATCCAGAAGAACATTGATACAGGTATGGGACTTGAGCGTCTTGCCTGCATCGTACAGGATGTAGATTCCATGTTTGATATTGATACAATGAAAGCACTGAGAGATCATGTATGTAATCTCTCCGGCAAGCAGTACGGAATAGATCATGAGACAGATGTTTCTCTGCGTGTTGTTACAGACCATATTCGTTCCGTAACATTTATGGTTTCTGATGGTATCTTACCTTCTAACAGCGGTCGTGGATATGTTCTCCGCCGCCTGTTAAGACGTGCATGCCGTCACGGAAAGCTGCTCGGAATTGACGGAGCATTCCTTGTAGAGCTTGCAACAACTGTAATTGAAGGTTCCAAGGATGGATATCCGGAGCTGGAAGAGAAGAAAGAGTTTATCTTTAATGTAATTGCGAAAGAAGAAGCGAACTTCAATAAGACAATCGATCAGGGACTTGCAATCCTTGCAGATATGGAAGCTGAGATGGAGAAGAATGGAGAGAAAGTTCTTTCCGGAGAGAATGCATTTAAGCTTTATGATACTTATGGATTCCCAGTCGACCTGACAAGTGAGATCCTGGAAGAAAAGGGGCTGACTTATGACGAGGAAGGATTCAAGAAAGCACAGGAAGAACAGCGTGCGAAATCAGAAGGAACATTCGGAACTCATTCTTATACAGGAAAAGAAGTTTCTGTATACGATCAGCTGGATGCAGCACTTGCGACAGAATTTGTCGGATATGACAATCTGACATTTGATTCTAAGGTTACAGCTCTTACAACAGAGACAGAAGTTGTTGATGCACTTTCTGACGGAGAAAAGGGAACAATCATCGTTGAGCAGACTCCATTCTATGCAACAATGGGTGGACAGGAAGCTGATAAAGGTGTGATCCGTACAGCCGACGGAGAGTTTGTTGTAGAAGATTGTATTCACCTTGCAGGAACAAAGGTTGGACATGTAGGACATGTTGTAAAAGGAATGATCAAGATTGGTGATGCGGTAACTCTTGAAGTTGACGCAAAGAACCGTGCACTTACAGAAAGAAACCACAGTGCAACACATCTGCTTCAGAAAGCACTTCGTACAGTACTTGGAAGCCATGTAGAGCAGGCAGGATCTTTTGTAAATGCAGACAGACTTCGTTTCGACTTTACACATTTCTCAGCAGTAACACCTGAGGAACTGAAGAAGGTTGAAGAAATTGTGAATGAGCAGATCACAAATGCCCTCGCAGTTGTGACAAAGAACCTTCCAATCGAGGAAGCAAGAAAGACAGGAGCACAGGCTCTGTTTGGTGAGAAATACGGTGATGTTGTACGTGTCGTAGATATGAGTGGATTCTCCGTTGAATTCTGTGGTGGTACACATGTTAAGAATACATCAGAGATCACAGCACTGAAGATTATTTCTGAGAGTGGTGTAGCAGCAGGTGTTCGTCGTATTGAAGCCCTGACATCTGAAGGACTTATGAACTACTATGCTGAGATGGAGCGTCTTCTCAAAGAAGCAGCACAGCTTGTAAAAGCAACTCCGGAGAATCTTGCAGAGAAGATCACACATCTTCAGGCAGAGAACAAGTCTCTGAAGGGAGAAGTTGAGAGTCTTAAGAGCAAGATGGCTCAGAGCGCAGCAGGAGACATCCTTGACCAGGTGAAAGAAGTAAAAGGTGTGAAGCTTCTTGCAGCACAGCTTGACGGTGTTGATATGAATGGACTTCGTGACCTTGGAGACCAGCTCAAAGAGAAGCTTGGCGAAGGTGTGGTTGTACTTGCATCAGGAAATGACGGAAAAGTAAGCCTGATGGCTACAGCAACAGACGGAGCAATGAAGCAGGGAGCACATGCCGGAAATCTTGTGAAAGCAATCGCAGGTCTTGTTGGCGGAGGCGGCGGTGGTCGTCCGAACATGGCTCAGGCAGGTGGAAAGAACCCAGCAGGAATCCCGGATGCACTTGCAAAAGCAGAAGAAGCATTGGCTGATCAGATTAAATAAAGTCATTGTAAAGAGAATCTGTCTGTGGCAGATTCTCTTTTGGGTAGAAGCGAGAAGAAAGTATAAAAAAATCGGTAAAAATCATAAAAAGCAGTTGACGTTTTGAAAAAATATGTTATAATAATATCCAGTGCAATAAATATACCCGAACAGTCGTATGATGCACAATACAAGGCTGGAGGGGAGGTTAGGTGTGAGACTATGTCAAATGTAATCGTTAAAGAAAACGAAACGTTAGATAGCGCCTTACGCAGATTCAAGAGAAACTGTGCAAAGGCTGGTATTCAGCAGGAGATTCGTAAAAGAGAGCACTACGAGAAACCAAGCGTTAGACGTAAAAAGAAATCTGAAGCTGCTAGAAAACGTAAATATAACTAATATGTGCAAATGGACAGAGTACTGGAAACAGTACTCTGTTTTTTGTATGTTAGGAAAGAACTTTCCTAACATACAAAAAACACCATTTTCCTATCTGTTTACTCGACATATAACCTTAAATATGCTGAAAATTGCAATTTGATACATTAGTTCATGCAGTTTTATCAACTTAAAGTGATAAAACTTTAAAATAATGCAATTAATGATTGACAATCTTTCATTTAGCTTATAAAATAAACGAGTAGACAACGGTGTCTGGGGTAACAGATTGCTTGTCAGTCTGTTTTTTCTTGTTTTAGAAAAGACATTAGTTGACGAAAGATACAATAGTATCAGGGAGATAGGAATCCCAATCTATTTATTCTAGGAGGTAATTAAGATGTCATACGTTGATGAAGTGATTGATTTAGTTGTAAAGAAGAATCCTGCTGAGCCGGAATTCCACCAGGCAGTAAAAGAGGTACTGGAGTCTCTTCGTGTTGTGATTGAAGCAAATGAAGAAAAATTCCGTAAAGAAGCTCTCCTTGAGAGACTGGTAGAGCCTGAGAGACAGTTTAAGTTCCGTGTACCGTGGGTAGATGACAAGGGTCAGGTACAGGTTAACACAGGATACCGTGTACAGTTCAGCAGTGCGATCGGACCATACAAGGGAGGTCTTCGTCTTCATCCATCTGTAAACCTTGGTATTATCAAATTCCTCGGTTTTGAGCAGATTTTCAAAAACTCCCTTACAGGACTTCCAATCGGTGGAGGTAAAGGTGGATCTGATTTCGATCCTAAGGGAAAATCTGACAGAGAAGTTATGGCATTCTGCCAGAGCTTTATGACAGAGCTTTCCAAATATATCGGCGCTGACATGGACGTTCCTGCAGGTGATATCGGTGTAGGCGGACGTGAGATTGGTTATCTGTATGGTCAGTACAGAAAACTTCGCGGTGCATTCGAGAACGGTACTATCACAGGTAAGGGAATGTCCTTCGGTGGTTCTCTGGTTCGTCCGGAAGCAACTGGTTACGGCGCTGTTTACTATGTAGAAGCTGTTATGAAACATGAGAACGATACAATCGAAGGCAAGAGCGTTGTTGTATCTGGTTTCGGTAACGTTGCTTGGGGTATCTGCAAGAAACTGGCTGAGCTGGGTGCTAAGGCTGTTACCCTGTCTGGTCCGGATGGATACATCTACGATCCAGATGGTGTTGTAACTGAAGAGAAGATCAACTACATGCTGGAGATGAGAGCTTCTGGACGTAACAAAGTTCAGGATTACGCAGACAAGTTCGGCGTACAGTTCTTCCCAGGTGAGAAACCGTTCGGCGTTAAGGCTGACATCATTATGCCGGCTGCTACTCAGAACGATGTTCGTATGGAAGAGGCTAAGAAGATCGCTGCTAACGGCATCAAGTACTACATCGAGGTAGCTAACATGCCAACTACCAACGAAGCTCTGAGATTCTTAATGGATCAGAAGAACATGGTAGTAGCTCCGTCCAAGGCTGTTAACGCACCAAGCTGAATATCGATTATTTCATAGAGGAAGTTGTGGATGATGATCATGTAG
>OGYR01001000.1_pt1 | contig 11356 bp, 8 predicted proteins | sample 1576661 | NCBI WGS metagenome assembly OGYR01 (sample SAMEA3541490, study PRJEB24748) | human gut metagenome | biome: human gut; feature: human-associated habitat; material: faeces | place: China | collected 2012
TGGGCAGGCTGTCGTACTTGCGGAACTCGATGGTCTTGCCGCCGTTCTGGGGCACCGGGTAGTAATCCGCAAACTGGTCGTGGACGAGGCGCGGCTCGGCCTGGTCGATGAGGCGCTTTTCATAGAAGGTCTTCATCTCGGCGGTCATGGTGCCGGAGGTATTGTTCAGCGCGGCGGAAGGGTCGGCGAACAGCTGGAGGTCGAACTTCATTGCAGTGTCGTTCATACGGTTTTCCTTTCTTTCTTGCGGTGTAACATACGGACTTCTTCGATTCGCGCTCCCCTGCCAGAGGAGCTGCGTTCAGAACGTGATGACTTCCCCATGGAGGGCCTTGCGTTCCAGCGCTTCCCGCTGGGCGCGGGTCATGCGGGAAACATCTGTCCCGGTCACGGCGGCGCTGCCGGGGCGGGTGCCGTTCTCTGCCGGGCGGGACGCCCGCTGCCGGATGCGTTCTACGACGCCCTGCTCCACGGCATGGGCGGTCTGGCGCAGGGCGTCCTCGTAGTGGGCCAGACGGTAGGCGTCCGCCATCCGCATCCCCGGCAGTTGCATCAGACGGCGCATCTCCGGGTGCTGCAGCTCCGCTTTCAGCGAGAACTCCGGCACCACCTGCCGCAGCGCTGCCTCTTCGGCTGCCCATCGGCTGTGCAGGGCGGCCACGGCCTGTCGGCCCGGCAGATGCTCCGGCAGCGGCGGGCGGGGCGGTTCCGGGCCGGGGTTTGTCTTCGGGATCTCCTCCTTCGGGGTCTCCAGCAGTGTTTCCTCCTCCCGGCCCGGCTTCAGGGTGCCGGAGGCGACGGCCTGCCGGGCCTGTGCCTCGCTCAGAGCCGGGGCGCTCCCTGCGCCGCCGGTCTCGCCGCCCTCTGCGAACAATTGCAGGTCCATCATGGCCGCTTCGCCCCGGCGGCTCAGGTCTGCAAAGCGGAGGTTGTCCGGGTAGCGCTCGGCCAACAGGGCAAACCCGGCCTTGGCCAGCTCAAAAGCCCCCTCTACCCACGGCTCCTGCGGGGCGGCGGCGGTCACGGCCAGCCGGGGGCCTTCCGGCTCATCCCAGGCATCGCTGCAGGCGGTCTTTTCCCCTGCCAGCAGGCTCACCAGAGCCTGCATCAGGGTGCTGGCACCGGCGCAGACGATGTCCTGCCCGGCAGGGGCATAGCCCGCGTGGCCGGACGCTTCCAGCCGCAGGGTCAGGCCCTCCGGGCCGTCCAGTTCACTGTAGATCGCACGGATCATCGGTTCTCCTTTCCAAGGCCCATGGCATCTGCCGCGGCCTTTGTGCTCAAATTGTCTGCGGGGCCGGTCACAGCGGCCTTCCCCGGCTGTTCCTGCGCCGTCAACCGGTTCTGCAAAACGGCCAGCTGCATGGCCAGCGTCCCGTTCTGCCGCACCCGCTGGCGGACTTTCTCGATGCCCTCAAAATCCATCATCTCCAGCGCTGCCAGAGCCGCATCGGCGTTGGCCGGGGCAAAGAAGCCCAGCTGATAGCACTCCTTGGCGGTCTCGTTCTGGCTCAGACGGCTGAAGGTCGATTTCTTCTCGGCGCTCACCACGATGTCGAAGACCGGTTCGCGGCTGCCCAGCTCCACCCCGCCCACGGTGCCGGCCGGCTGCGGGCGGAGCGCGGCCCCGGAAAAGGGCACGAACTCGTTCTGGCCTGCGGCCCCCACGATGCGGAAGACCCGCTCTTCGTCGTAGAACTGCCGCATCAGGTCCAGGATGAGATAACACTCTCTGGCAAAGGCGCGGTATGCGCTCTTGAGCATATCCCGGCTCAGCTTCGAGCCTGCCTCCTGTAAGGCGGCAATGGCCGAAGCCGCTGTCACGCCGCCAGCGGTGCCGCCCTGGGTCATATCGCGGTTGCCGGAGATCTCCTTCAGCTCCTCGATGCGGCTGTTTCGGTAACTCAGGCTGTTGCCCTGCAGGCCCGCCGTCTGCAAGGGGCGGAAGCTGTCGTCGCCCAGCCGCCCCACTACATGGACGATATCCCGCGAGAGGTCTGCCAGTTCTTCTTCGTTCACACCGGCCGTGTCGCTCAGCACATACCGCTGCTTCGAGGCGAGCAGGACGTTCTCGTCCATCGCATGGTTCATCCGGTCGATGGCGGTCTGGCACTCCTTCATCACATCAATGTATCCGAAGCCCGCCGGGCTGTCCTCCTCCATGAACAGCGGGTCGAACACGAACGGATACTTGCCGTGGTCATAGAATCCGCGCCCGGCCAGCGCCGGGTCGTTCTCGCTGGCGTAGAGCACCACCCCGTTGCAGAACTTGCAGTAGTGCAGCAGCACCCGGCCCTCGGCGTCCGGCTTTTTGTAGTACCAGTCCACCACGACGCTCTTTTCGGTGGTGTCCAGCCCGCCGTCGTGGAGGAACCGGGGCACATCCAGCACACTGGCGCTGTGGCCCTTGAGCTGGGGCCAGCGGGTCTCCAGCTGTCTGGTGTTCTCCATCCGCAGCGAGAAAAAGTTCGGCGATGTCTGGATATCCTCCACGCCCGGCTCCCAGTAGAGCATGAGCAGATTCATGGGCCGGATGGCGATCTCGCCCAGGCCGCCGTGCGCTTCCGGGTCCCAGAAGACGCCCTTGACGCCGGTGCCCTGCTTGAGCTTGCGCCACCAGGTGTCGCTGTACACCTGCTCATAATCGGCCTGTTCCAGCACCACCGGCAGGATGCTGGAAAGCACCCGCGCAGTCTGTTCGTCGTCTGCCGCGCGGGGCAGCACATTCGGGGCCGGGTAGTTGTCCATCGCATCGGCGTGTTTGTTGGCGATGGAGTTGAACAGCCACCCGCTGGACGGCTGGGGCTTGCCCTCCATCATCGGGTTCTGGTAATTTTTCCAGTGCCCCATCCGGAACCACAGTTCGTTGTCCACCAGCCGTTTGTCGAGCGCTGCCTTGCCTGCCTTGTACTTTTGCAGAACAGCCGCCGCCTCTGCGACCTCCTCCGGCCCGATGGGCAGTTTTTCTTCCACGATATCCAAAATCTACTCCTTTCTAAATCCGATAAAACCTTGCCTGCCGGTGCAGTTCCAGCGGGTCGTCCCCCACCGGCGGGCGGGCCGTGCGCCGGGGCGGCGAGATGGGATGTTCCATCAGGACGTACCGGCATTCGTCGTAAATGTGGTCTTCCTGCCGGGTGTCGATGTCCTCCACGTTGCTCTCGTCGTACACCAGATTCGGGATGGTGCGCAGGAAGTGCCTGCAGGTATCGAACACCTGAAACATGGGCCGCCCCTCTCCGTCAAACGCCAGCCGGTAGTGGAACTGCATCTTACCGGCCAGTCGTGTGTGGTCGCCGGGCATCCAGTGCAGGAAGTTCGGCCCCCGCTCCATCATGGCGGCGATGCTCTCGCCCCGGCTCTCGTCGAAGATGGCCGGGTCTGCAATGCCCTGAATGACCCGGCCGCGCAGCTGCGGGTCGTTCTGCTCCACCTCCCGGATGCGCCGGGCCTGCTCCACCGGGTCGATCCGCAGCCCCTCGTTCGGGCGGCCTGTGCAGCCGTACAGCTCTTTTATGCGGTAGAGCCGCCCTTCCTCATCCGCCGCGTACCACCCCACCGAGAACGGCTTCGAAAACCCGAAGTCGAACCCGCGGTAGATCTTCCAGTGCTTCGGGATGGGGAAGGGTGCGATGACATGGGTCCAGCGCTGGTCCTGATAGTGGGCGGGGTCGTTTCGCCACTCTGTGAACACCTGACCGGAGAAGCTGTCCCAGCTGCCATAGAGCAGGGCCTGTTTTTCCGCTTCGGGCAGAGAGGCCAGACTTGCAAGGTAATCCGGGTCGTTTTCCAGCAGGGCCGGGTTGTCGAAGACGCTGGATGGGATAAACACCCGCGCCCGCTGTAGCACCTTTTCCGACCCGTCCGGCATCCGCACCGGGAACGCTTCCACAATGGGAGTGCCGGGCGGGGCCGGGGTGATGAACCGGGCCTTGACCCAGCCGTGGCCGACGCCGCCGGGGTTGGTGGTGGCCCGCAGGTACACCCGCGTACCAGGTCCGGTGGGGCGGTTGCGGCTCATCATGTAGCTGTACTCCTCCCATTCGAAGTGGGTCAGCTCATCGAAGCCGATGAAATCAAAGGCCTTGCCCTGATAATTCGTGCGGTCCTTGGTGTACTGCATCGAGCCGAAGTAGATCTTTGCCCCGCTGGGAAAGACCCACACATGGCTCGTGGCGTTGTACTGCGCCTCCGGGAAGGCCCGGCGGTAGTAGACCAGACTCTTGTCCACAAGGTCACTCAGCTGGGGAAAGGTCTTGCGCAGGATGAGCCCCCGGTAGTGCGGGATCTGCACCTGCCGCAGCGCCTCGATGATGAGCGCATCGCTCTTGCCGCCGCCTGCCGCGCCGCCGTAGAGAGCCTCCGGCTCCGGTCTGCGCATGAACTCCCTCTGCCGGGGCTGGGGCCTCCAGACGACCGGCGCATTCGTTCCTGTCTTCATACATCCTCCACCGGCGGCAGCAGCACCACGCCGCACTCCCGGCCCTCCGCATCCGCGCCCTGTTCGTTCAGCGTCTTGGCCACAGCAGCCAGGTCTTTGAGCACCGCAGTGGCTTCCTTCAGGCCCTTCATGGTCCCGGCCGCCTCTGCACCGTCGCGGCGGGCCGCTTTCTGACGGGTGTTCAGCTCCTTCACCTCCTGCGCCAGCATCGTGCTCAGCGTGTCCGTGGCGCGGTGCAGGTTGTCCAGCCCCTTGCCCGCCGAAGGTCGTATCTTCTGCGCCATTCGGTTTATTTCACATCCTTTCGTTTTGGTTTGTCAACATAATACCACCAATTATCTTTTCGCAACAGTGCAACCTTTCGCAGGCCCGCTCTGTAGTTTTTTGCAAGCATTTTCCTTTATGTACAATTTTGCTGCATAAAAATCCCCCTGTCCGCGTTCTTTTTCCGCAAACAGGGGAAGCTGCCCTCAATTTTTTAAGGAAACGCATAAAAATGGGCTGGCGTATCGTTTTCGAATGGTTTATACTAGAACTAAACTTCGTCTCATTTCGACCTTCGGAGGTTTTTTATGGTACACCCCGATCAGCTGCCTGCGCAGCTTGCCCGCAGGTTCCGGCCTGAATGGCGGCTCGTGTTTTTCTCCGCCTTCGGGTTCGGCCTGCTCGCGCACTTTTATAAAATGGCCAACTGGCTCCCCAACTGGGATTCCCTCGTCTTCCGGTACGATGCCCAGCAGATGCTGCAATATGGCCGCTATTTTCTCTCGCTGGCCTGCGGGCTCAGCTCCTATTACGACCTGCCATGGCTGAACCTGCTGCTGGGCTTGTTGTTCCTGGCTGGTTCGGCGGTCTGCGTGGCGGCGCTGCTGCACCTGAAAAAGCCGGTGGCGCTGGTGCTGACCGGGGCTTTGATCGCGGTCTTCCCCACCGTCACCTCCACCTTTGCCTATGAATACGTCGCCGACGGCTACTGTCTGGCCATGCTGGCCGCCTGCCTCAGTGCGCTTCTGCTCACCCGGCCGGGCTGGCGTTCCTTCTTCGCGGGGGCAGCCTGCCTGTGGTTCTCCGTGGGCATCTATCAGGCTTATCTGACCGTCACCATCACCCTGCTTCTGGTCTGGCTGCTGGACGATCTGCTCTTTCACCGCCGCAACGCTGCCGCGTCCCTCCGCAGTGCGGGGCGGTTTCTGGCAGGCGGTGTGCTGGCCGGAGCGGTCTATGCTGTGGCCCTGCAGCTGGTTCTGGCTTTTTCCGGCACCGCCCTGTCCGACTATCAGGGCATCGACACCGTCGGTTCGCTCCATCTCTGGTCGGCTCTGCATGGCTGCATCACCCGCTTCTTCCGCTTCTTCTTTGACCTGCACAACGGCCTCACGGTCTGGTTTGTGCTCAACGTTCTGGTCTTTGCCCTGCTGGCCGTTTTCCTGCTGACCACCCTCGTACAGCAGACCCTTTGGCACGACCCGGCCCGCTTTTGGCTCCTGCTCGTCTATCTGGCCGCACTGCCGCTGGGGGCCGCGGCCCTCTATTTCCTCAACCCCTGCGTCGATTACCACAACCTGATGACCATGGGCTACGCCGCCTTTTATCTGAGCTTCGTGCTGTTCTACGAGCGGCTGGACGGTCTCTCACCGCGCGCATCCACGCTCCGGAGCTGGGCCATCCTCCTCGTGGGCGGGGCCGTCGTCTTCTACTGCATCGTGCTGGCCAATGTCTGCTATCACCTGTCCCAGATGAGCTATGAGCGCTCCTACGGCACTCTTCTGCGCATTGCAGACCGCATCGAGCAGCTTGACGGCGCGGACGCCTGCACCCAAATCGCCGTCATCGGCCACCTGCCCGATTCCAGGGCTTACTCCGCCGACCTCTCCCCGGAAATGACCGGCTACACGGCCGGCCTCATCCTCCGCGCTGACAAGCAGTCTATGGGCCAGAGCGTCCTCACGGCTGCATTGAACGACTACTGCTCCACCGACTACACCTTTGCCACCCGCGCAGAAAAGCAGCAGCTCCTCGCGCTGGACGAAGTCCGTCAGATGCCCCTTTGGCCGCAGACCGGTTCGGTCGCGGTCGTGGGCGATACCATCGTCATTCGGGCGGGAGAGGGGATCGACGCAGATGACTGAACCTTCCATCCTCTATTTTCACGCCGATGACTACGGCATGACCGCCCACGGCGATGCCCTCATCCGGGACTGCCAGACCCACGGCTGCCTGAACAGCGTCAGCATCGTGCCCAACGGTTCGCTGGAAGAAGCCGTCGCCACGCTGCGCCCTTCCGGGCTGAAGCTGGCCGTCCACCTCAACCTGGTGGAGGGCAAAGCCCTTTCCCCCGCTGCGGAGATCCCGCTGCTCGTCCGGCCGGACGGCAGCTTCTGCAACTCCTTCACCGGGCTGCTGCGGCTCTCGCTGACGCCCCGGCGCAGGGCCTTTGCCGCCCAGCTCTACCGGGAACTGGAGCGTCAGCTCCTCGCCTATGCCGCCCTCTTCCCCGCCGGGACGCCCCTGCGCATCGACAGCCACCAGCACACCCACATGATCCCGCTGGTCTTCCGGACGCTGCTGCATATCCTCGCCGACCACCATCTCCCGGTCGAGCATCTGCGCATCCCGGCCGAGCCGCTGTCGCCCTTTGTCGGCTGTCCCCGGCTCTGGGGCAGCTATTCCGCCGTCAATGCCATCAAGCAGGCCGTGCTGAACGGCTGCTGGCTGCTGGACCGCCCCGCATTCCGCCGCAGCGGCATCCCCACAGCCCTGTTCTGCGGCATCCTCTTCTCCGGCCACATGGACGCCGACCGCGTCCGGGCCGTGCTGCCGCAGTACCTCCGTCTGGCGCAGAAACGCGGCCAGCCGGTCGAGCTGCTCTTCCACCCCGGCGGCGTGGAGCCGGGCGGGCCATTCTTTGACCCGCAGAAGACTGATTTTCACCCCTTCTACCTGTCCGAGGGCCGGGCGGTCGAGGCCCATGCCCTGCACACCCTCAGCCGAAAGGAGGTCGAACACCTTGGCCGCTGAACCGCTTCTCTCCGTCATCCTCCCCGCCCACAACGAAGCGGAGAACATCCCCAAAATGGCCCAACGGCTGGCCGAGGTCCTCCCCGCAGCCCACATCCGCTACGAGGTGCTCTTCGTCAACGATGGTTCCACCGACAACAGCTGGGACGTCATCCGCCAGACGGCGCAGGCGTACCCGCAGGTGCGGGGCATCCGGTTCTCCCGCGCTTTCGGCAAGGAAGCAGCCCTGTACGCCGGGCTGCAGGCCGCCCGCGGCGACTGCTGCGTCACGCTGGACTGTGACCTGCAGCACCCCGTGGAAACGATCCCCGAAATGTACCGGCTCTGGACCCAGGGCATTGAGGTCGTGGAGGGCGTCAAGCGCGAGCGCGGCACCGAAAGCGCCGCCCACCGCACCGCCGCCCGCTGGTTCTATGGGCTCATCAGCAAAGCGGCCAAGACCGACCTGCGCAGCAGCTCCGACTTCAAACTGCTGGACCGCAAGGCCGTGCTCGTCCTGCTGAATCTGCCGGAGCGGGACACCTTCTACCGCGCCCTCTCGGCGTGGGTGGGCTTCCGCACGGCGCGGGTGGAGTTCGACGTCCAGCCCCGCACTGCCGGGCAGAGCAGCTGGTCTACCTTCAGTCTCATCCGCTACGCCATTTCCAGCCTGGCGTCCTTCACGTCGGCCCCGCTCTACCTTGTCATCCTGATGGGCTTTCTGATGTTGATTGCCACCCTTCTGGTGGGCGGTGAGGCGTTGTTCCGCTATCTAGCAGGCGAAGCGCTCGAAGGCTTCACCACGGTCATCCTGCTGCAGCTCTTCACCGGCACACTGCTCATGTTCAGCCTCGGCATCATCGGCTACTACCTCGCCAAGATCTACGACGAAGTCAAGCGCCGCCCCCGCTATGTCATCGCCGAAACGCTGGACGACGCTCCGTAAAAAAGCAAAAGATCCCCCGGTCAGCCGGGCCGCTCTCCGTTCAGAGCGTTCCAGCCGCCGGGGGATCTCTTCTTTTATCTCGTGTTACAGCGTCTCGATGCGGTCGAACAGGCCCTTTGCGCCTTCCACAGCCTCCTTGCTGCCAAAAGCCACACGGGTGCCGTGCTGCATCGCGGTGCCCAGCTCTGCGGCCATGGCCTTCAGCGCGGCAGCGTCTACGCTGCACAGGGCCTTGCGGTCTGCGGCCAGCATCGCGTCGGTGATGCCGCAGAAGTACCGGCGGTCAAGGTCCCGCGCCTCTGCGCTGGGCTTCATGGGCTTGTCCATCTCGGAGACGGTGCCCACGATGGAATCCGTCAGGTCCTTTTCGGTGTATGCGCGGGCGGCCAGTTCCGCCGGGCCCTTTGCAAAGGTCTCGTAGCTCTCGGCCAGATGCGGGTCACGGTAGGTATACAGATACTCCGTCTCGGCGCGGGTCACCATGCCGGTGCCGTACGCGCCGCCCACCTCGCGGATGTGGTGCCACAGATACTCGTAGCTCATCACGCGGGCCAGCACCCGGCGCTCCGGCTTCCGCTCCTGCGGCCAGGTCAGGATGTCGTAGTTCACCCCGCCGTCGATGATGAAGGCTTCGTTCACCGGAGCCGTCAGCGCCTGGGTGTAGGGCCGGGCGGGCGAACGCATTCCCTCGGCAAAGGCACTGCCGGGCAGCAGGGCTTCCAGCTGCTTCCGGGCATCCTCGCTGCCGTGCAGGCTGATGGTCAGGGCTGCGTGGTGCAGCACCTTTTCCCGCACGGCTTCCAGCTTCCGGCCCAGGTCGGCCCAGTTGGCCTGTTCCAGCAGCGCGCACAGGAAGTGATACCCTGTCACGCCGCTGCATGCCTCGCTCAGCGCATACTCCACCGAATAGTGGCTCCCGGCGCGCACGGCGGCGTACTGGTTGCCCATCTGGAGGAACTGCTGCTCCATGTTCAGCTTCTGCTGGCTCAGCACACGGGCGAAGGCCGCTTCGGCCTTTGCGCCGGTCAGCCGGGTCTCATACAGCCACTCGCCGCCGAGTTCCACAGCCTTTTCCAGACTGCGCTCCAGCAGGCTCATGTTCAGGGTGAGCTTTGTGTGGCAGGGGTTCCCCGCCTGCCGCCCGGTCCAGAAGCTGATGCAGGTCTGGCTGTCGCCCAGCCAGGTGCTACGCAGGGTGTTCAGCTCGCGGGCCGTGTGGCGCGGAGTGTCCAGCTCGTCCAGCACATCGGTCAGCAGGTCGAGATACTGCACTTCTTCGGTGGTCAGCCCGCCGAGGTCATAGTAGATGTTCAGATACAAACTGCCCTTGGAGGGATGGTGCAGCAGCTCCGCACCGGCCACGCTGCCTACGACGCCCTCGGCGCTGGGGCTGCCCTCGCCCAGGTCTGCCACCGTCAGCGGATGGTCCAGTGCCAGCTTGCCGTCGGTGCGGGCCGGGGCTGCATCGGGTTCTTCCGCCTTGGGCACGGTCGGCACCTGAATGACCTGCACCGGCGCAGCCGCGAACAGCTCCCGCAGCAGGTCGTTGAACCAGCCGGAGGCCATCTTCTCCCGCAGGGCGGCGAAGAGCTGGTCCGTGTGGAGCAGCAGGGTCGGGTCCCCGGCGTGGAGCCAGCCGGTCGCTGCATGGATGGCGTCCAGCACACCGTCGGGCAGGCTGCCCGGCCGCTCCAGCGAGGCGAACTCTGCCGCGTTCAGGCTGGCCAGCAGCAGGTCTTCCTGGATGCCCTCGGCCAGGATGTCGTCCACGGCGCTCCGGACCCCGGCCGCAAACCGGCCTGCGGTCTCTTCGGTGGCACCGCGCAGCACCAGTTCCAGCGTGGGCTGCAACGTGCTGTCGTCAAAGCCGATGTCGATGTCGGCCCCCAGCTGCTGTTCCAGCAGCGCAGCCTTCAGCGGCGACTGGTTCGACCCCAGCAGCGCATCCAGCAGGATCTCCACGCCCAGCTGGCGTTCCCGGTCGGCAAATGCGCCGGTGTACCAGGCCAGCGCACACTGCACCTGGTCGGCCTCCGGCTTCTCAGTATAGTACGGGATGTTCACGCAGACGCCCGGCTGCTCGTCCTGCAGCGTCAGTCTGGGCTGGCTGGTGCCCTTGGGCATCCTGCTCAGGTAGTGTTCATCCAGGAAGGCCAGTTTTTCGGCCATATCCATCCTGCCGTACAGGGTCACACAGCAGTTGTCGGCGCTGTAATGGCGGCGGTACACCCGCTGGTACTTCTCATAGGTCAGCGCCGGGATGGAGGCCGGGTCGCCGCCGGACACAAAGCCGTAGGCCGTATCCGGGAACATTGCCCGCTCCAGCGCATCCTGCAATTGTGCATCCGGGGAGGCCAGCGCGCCCTGCATCTCGTTGTAGACGACGCCGCTCACGGTGCTGTCGGCATCGCGGTGCCAGCCCTCCTGCTCGAACACAGCCCGGTCCACCATGGCCAGCGGGCAGAACACCGCGTTCAGGTAGACGTCCATCAGGTTCCGGAAGTCGGTCTCGTTGGGGGTGGCAAAGGGGTAGACCGTCTTGTCCGGGAAGGTCATCGCGTTCAGGAAGGACGCCATGCTGCTCTTGAGCAGCTGCAAAAACGGCGAGGTCACCGGGTACTTTTCGCTGCCCGCCAGCACCGAGTGCTCCAGAATGTGGAACACACCCGTGTCATCCGATGGGAAGGTGCCGAAGCCGATGCCGAACGCCTTGTTCACATCTTCGTTCTCCACCAGCAGGATGGTCGCACCGCTGACATCGTGGGTCAGCACGGTCAGGGTACCGTGCTGTTCGGGGCAGTCCTCGCAGCGCACGACGGTATAACCGGGATATTGCTTCATTGGGATTCTCCTTTTTCGAATGGATTTTTGTTTATTGTATCACGCCTCCCTGTAAGACGCAACAAACAATACGGGAATGTTCTCTTTTGCGTGCCAAAAGAGAACCAGAAAAGCACCCGCTACTTTCGAGG
>OGYR01001002.1_pt1 | contig 11328 bp, 8 predicted proteins | sample 1576661 | NCBI WGS metagenome assembly OGYR01 (sample SAMEA3541490, study PRJEB24748) | human gut metagenome | biome: human gut; feature: human-associated habitat; material: faeces | place: China | collected 2012
ATGCCATTGAGGGCATCACCCACAGCATGTGCAGTCTGGAGTTCGAGAACCACCGTCCGCTGTACAACTGGGTCATCGAGAACATCTTCGGCACTGCCTTCCCCAAGCAGCGTGAGTTTGCACGCCTGAACATGACCAACACCGTCATGAGCAAGCGCTACCTGCGTGAGCTGGTGGAAATGGGCATCGTGGACGGCTGGGACGACCCCCGTATGCCCACCCTGTGCGGCCTGCGCCGCCGCGGCTACACCCCCACCTCCATCTTCACCTTCGTGCGGGAGGCCGGCATTTCTAAATCCGACAACCTGATCGACATGCGCCAGCTGGAAGCCTGCATCCGCAGCGAGCTGGACCTGACTGCTCAGCGCCGCATTGCCGTGCTGGACCCCGTAAAGCTGATCGTAGACAACTACCCGGAGGACAAGACCGAGTACTTTGATGTAGCCAACAACCCCAACCGCGAAGCCAACGATACCACCACCCGCAAGGTGGCCTTTACCAAAGAGCTGTGGATCGAGAATGAGGACTTTGCCGAGGTGCCGCCTCCCAAGTTCAAGCGCCTGACCATTGGCGGTGAGGTGCGTCTGATGGGCGCTTACATCGTCAAGTGCACCGGCGTGGAGAAGAATGCCGACGGCAGCATTGCCGCCATCCACTGCACCGCCGACCTTGAGACGGGCAACGGCAATCCCGCCGACGGCCGCAAGGTCAAGGGCACCATCCATTGGGTGAGTGCCGCCCATGCCGTGGATGCCGAGGTGCGCCTGTACGACAAGCTGTTCACCGAGGCCAACATGAACGCCATCCCCGAGGGCAGCGATTACAAGGACTACCTGAACCCGGAAAGCGTTGTTGTGTGCAAGGGCTGCAAGCTGGAAGAAAGCCTGAAGGACGCAAAGCCCGGTGAGAAGTTCCAGTTCGTGCGCACTGGCTTCTTTACCCCGGACTCCAAGAACCCCGGCGTTTACAACCGCGTCGTCACCCTGCGCGACAGTTTCAAACCCGCAAAGTAAAAATATATCACGTCAAAAGGGAGCATTTGATCTTTTATGAAGAAACTCACCCGGAATGTTATCATCATGGCTGTTGTCACTGTCATTATGGCAGTTGTGCTCGGCCTGTACATCAAGAACACCGGCACTGTGCCTGCTGCCGACAACGCCGCCAGCCTGACGGATGGCATCTATACGTCCAGCGCTCAGGGCTGCCTGAGTGATGTGACCGTCACCGTCACCGTCACCGGCGGCCGGGTGACCGGTGTGGAGATCGATGCATCCGGCGAGACTCCCGAACTGGGCGGCATCGCTGCTGAAACTCTGGCAGACCAGCTGACCAAGGCCGGTTCCACCAGCGGTGTGGACGCTGTTGCCGGTGCTACCATGACCAGCGACGCTGTGTTCACCGCCATGGACGACTGCCTGAGTCAGGCAGAGTAAAGACCCGAAAGACCGGCATGGCTCACAGCTCTGCCGGCCTTTTTTCTTAAAATACAGCACAAGGAGAGGGAACATTATGGGCGTATTATCCAATCTGGAACCAGCTTCGGTTTTTTATTACTTTGAGGAGATCTGCGGCATTCCGCACACCTCCCACCACGAAAAGGCACTGAGCGACTACTGCGTGCAGTTCGCCAAGGCCCACGGCCTTGCCTGCCGTCAGGACGAGATGGGCAATGTGCTCATCAAGGCACCGGCCACACCCGGATACGAGAAGGAGCCGGGCCTGATCCTGCAGGGCCATCTGGACATGGTGGGCGACAAGACCGCCGACTGCCCGCTGGATCTTGAGAAGGATGCCATCCACCCGGTCGTAGACGGCGGCTATGTGTGCGCCGAGGGCACGACCCTTGGCGGCGACGACGGCATTGCCGTGGCCTATGCGCTGGCTGTTTTGGACGCAAAGGACATTCCCCACCCTGCGCTGGAGGTCGTGCTGACCGTCTGCGAGGAGGTGGGCCTGCTGGGTGCATCGGCCATGGAGCTTTCCGACCTTGAAGGCCGGATGCTCCTCAACATCGACTCAGAGGAAGAAGGCGTGCTCACCGCAGGCTGTGCGGGCGGACGCCGCGTCGAGTGCCATCTGCCCATCACCCGTGCGGCTGTGACCGGCACCGCCGTGAAGGCGGACATCGCGGGGCTTGCGGGAGGGCACTCCGGCACCGAGATCCACAAAGGCCGCGCCAACGCCATCGCTCTGCTGGGGCGCTACCTGACCCTGCTGTCTGACCACGGTGCAGAGTACGCTGTGCTCACCCTCTCCGGCGGTGCAAAGGAAAACGTCATCCCGAAAGAAAGCAGCGTTACGCTGGTGCTGCCCGCCGGTATCACCGAAGCCGTGCGCGCTGCCGGGGCAGACTTTACCGCGCAGATGAAAGCAGAATTCGGCACTGCTGACCCGGGCATCCGCCTGCAGCTCACCGAGGAGGGCTGCGGCGAATACGATGCACTGGATGCGAACTCCGCCGAGCGTCTGCGCAAAGCCCTGCTGCTGATGCCCTGGGGTGTGCAGAGCATGAGCATGGATGTGCCCGGCCTTGTGGAGACCTCGCTGAACCTCGGCGTGGCCGAGATGAGCGGCACCGAAGCCATCCTGCGGTTTGCCATCCGCAGCTCGGTGCCCTCGGCCAAGGAGCTGCTGAGCTGCAAGCTGCAGACCCTGACCGAGCTGCTGGGCGGCAGTGTGCGGTTCCACGGTGACTATCCTGCGTGGGTCTATGCCCGCGAAAGCGCCCTGCGCGACCGCTGTGTTGCTGTGTACGAGGCGCAGTACGGCGAAAAGCCCCAGATCGTGGCGCTGCATGCGGGTCTGGAATGCGGCATCCTCTCCGGCAAGATCGAAGGGCTGGACTGCATCTCCTTCGGCCCGAACCTGCTGCACGTCCACACCCCCAACGAGCGCGCCGACATTGCATCGGTGGCCCGTGTGTGGGAATACCTGAAGGCTATTCTGGCTTACAAAGAGTAAAACCCTCTCAGTCACAGCTTGCGCTGTGCCAGCTCCCCCGAAAGGGGGAGCTTTCTTTGTGCTGACTGTAAAGATTCAAAAAGCTCCCCCTTTCGGGGGAGCTGCTGAACGAAGTGAAGCTGAGAGGGTCAGTCCAGATACTTGATCTTGCCCGGCTCAATGCCCTTGATGCCAAGGCCCGGCTCGTTGGAAACAGTGATGTCTTTTTCGTTGAACACTGCACCGCCGAGGATGGGGTCCTCACTGCACAGCACGGGGCCGTCCAGATCCACGCGGGTGATGATCTGCTTTGCGCAGGCCAGATGCACGGCGGCATTCACGCTGATCTTGGCTTCCAGCATACAGCCGATCATGCACTCCACGCCGTACACCTCGGCAGCGGATGCGATCTTGAGGGCGTTGTACAGGCCGCCGCACTTCATCAGCTTGATGTTCACGAGGTCTGCGGCTCCCATCTGCATGATGGTCAGTGCGTCCTGCGGGGAGAACACGCTCTCGTCGGCCAGCACCGGCACATAGGAGCGCTCGGTAACATACTTCAGGCCTTCAAAATCGTGGGCCTTGACCGGCTGCTCCACGAATTCGATATCAAGGCCCTTCTCCTGCATTCCGTTCAGGATGCGCACGGCTTCCTTGGGGGTCCAGCCCTGATTTGCGTCGATGCGGATGCAGGTCTCCTTGGGCACAGCACCGCGGATGGCGCTCAGGCGTGCAATATCCTTTTCCGGCTCCTTGCCCACCTTGACCTTCAGGCAGTCGTAGCCGCGGTCGATGGCGTTCAGGGCATCGCGCACCATCTCTTCGGGGTCGTTGACGCTGATGGTGATGTCGGTGACGATGGACTTCTTTGCGCCGCCCATCAGCTTGTACACAGGGATTTTGTACAGCTGGCCGTACAGATCCCACAGGGCCATATCCACAGCAGCCTTGGCGCTGGTGTTCTTCTGGATGCAGGCATTCAGTGCGATCATCAGGTCTTCAAAGTCGTCCACATCGCGGCCGATGATGGTCTTTGCGATATGGTCGCGGATGGCACCGATGATGGCACCGGTGGTGTCGCCGGTGATCACACCGGTGGGAGGTGCCTCACCATAACCCACAGCGCCGGTGTCGGTGTGGATCTCTACGATCACATCCTCCACGCTGCTGACCGAGCGCAGAGCCGTCTTAAAAGGCACGCGCAGCGGCACGGAGATCAGACCGAGACGTACTTCCGTGATTTTCATGCAAAACCTACCCCTTTCGATAAAAAATTATTGCCAGATTATGAAATCTATGGTAGTATTGTAAACGAAGTTGTCGATATTGTAAAGACAATTGTCCGCAAAAAATTGCACAAAAAGAAAGGGGATTGGGTTTATGATCACAAACGGTTTCACTTACATCGCCGTGCTGGTGTTCATTGCCGCACTGCTGGTGTGGCTGCAACGCTACACGAAGTCGAAATTCTTCGACTATGCACCACCTATCGTTCTGCTGTACCTCATTACCATGATTCTCTGCACGCTGGGTGCATGGGACATGGAGGCCACCAAGCCTGCCTACTCCGTGCTGAAAAACAACCTGCTGTATGCAATGATCTTCCTGATGCTGCTGCGCTGCGACATCCGCAAGATCATCAAGCTGGGTCCCAAGATGCTGGGCGGCTTCTTTGCCGCTTCCGTCTCCATCTCGCTGGGCTTCATTGCAACCTTTGCCATCATGAAGGGTGCGATTGGCTCCGAAGCATGGAAGGCACTGGGCGCTCTGTGCGGCAGCTGGATGGGCGGCTCCGGCAACATGATCGCCGTGCAGGCTGCGCTGGACATCGGCGAAGCTGACATGGCCTACGCACTGGTGGTGGACTCCATCGACTACTCCATCTGGGTCATGTTCCTGCTGTGGGCCATCAACCTTGCTCCCAAGTTCAACAAGTGGGTCAAGGCCGACACCACCACGCTGGATGAAGTGTCCCGCCGTCTGGAAGAGGACGCAAAGTCCAACGAGGACAAGGCTACCTTTGTCAACCTGATCTTCCTGCTGGGTCTGGCTCTGGTGATCTCCGCCTTCGGTCAGGATATCGGCGCAGCCCTGAACAGCGCAATGCCCTTCCTGGACAAGGCCACCTGGACCGTCCTGCTCATCACGTTGTCCGGCCTGATCGGCGCTGTCACCCCCGTGGGCCGCATGGCAGGCAGCACCGAGCTGTCCAACCTGCTGCTGTACTCCGTGGTGGCATTGCTTGCCTCCCGCGCAAGCTTCCTGGAGCTGACCGATGCACCCGCATGGATCCTGGCAGGCTTTATGATCCTGGCCATCCACGGCATCATTCTGGTGCTGCTGGCAAAGATCTTCCATCTGGATATGTTCACCTGCGGTGTTGCATCTCTGGCAAACATCGGCGGTTCCGCATCCGCTCCCATTCTGGCTGGTGCCTACAGCGGCGCTCTGGTGCCCGTTGGCGTTCTGATGGCTCTGATGGGCTACGTCATTGGCACGGCAGGCGGCCTGATCACCGCAAATATCATGTCTCTGCTGGCATAACAAATACTGCAAAAAAGGGGCTGTTGCATGTGCAACAGCCCCTTTTCTTATACGATTTTTTGCTTAGCCGCCCAGATATGCGCTGCGCACGCGCTCGTTGGTCAGCAGTTCGGCACCGGTGCCCTCCATGACCACACGGCCCGTCTCAAGGACGTAGGCACGGTCTGCCACGGAAAGAGCCATCTGTGCGTTCTGCTCCACCAGCAGGATGGTCATGCCTTCCTTGTGCACGTTCTGGATGATGTCGAAGATCTCCTGCACCAGCAGCGGCGAAAGGCCCATGGAAGGCTCGTCCAGCATCAGCATGGAAGCGTTGCTCATCAGTGCACGGCCCATAGCCAGCATCTGCTGCTCGCCGCCGGACATGGTACCGGCCAGCTGCTTGCGGCGCTCCTTCAGGCGGGGGAACAGCTCAAACACCTTTTCCTTGTTGGGTGCAATGGTGGAAGCAGGCTGGGTGTATGCACCCATGTCCAGATTTTCTTCCACGGTCATGTGCAGGAACACATGGCGGCCTTCCGGCACATGGGCAAGGCCCGCTTCCACGATCTTGTGGGCGCGCATGCCCTTGATGCTGCTGCCCTTGTACAGGATATCGCCGGTCTTGGGCTTCAGCAGGCCGGAAATGGTCTTTAAGGTGGTGGATTTGCCAGCACCGTTGGCACCGATCAGGGTGACGATCTCGCCCTGATCCACCTCGAAGGAGATGTCCTTGACGGCGTGGATGTTGCCGTAATAGACGTTGATGTTATCAACTTTCAGTAACGTATCAGCCATGGCTTAGCCCTCCTTCTTGCCCAGATAGGCTTCGATGACCTGCGGGTTGCTGCGGATCTCGTCGGGCGTGCCCTTGGCGATGATGCGGCCGAAGTTCAGCACGGCAATGCCCTCGCAGATGCCCATGACCAGGCTCATATCATGCTCGATCAGCAGCACGGCGATGTTGAACTCGTCGCGGATGCGGCGGATGGTCTCGGTCAGCTCTGCAGTCTCGGAGGGATTCATACCGGCAGCAGGCTCGTCCAGCAGCAGCAGCTTCGGGCTGGTGGCCAGTGCACGCATGATCTCCAGACGGCGCTGTGCGCCGTAGGGCAGGCTGCCTGCCTGCACATTGGCGAGGTCTGCCATGTGGAAGATATCCAGCAGCTCCAGAGCACGCTCGGTGCACTTCTTCTCTTCCTTCCAGTAGTTGGGCAGGCGGATCAGCGAAGATGCCAGATTGTACTTCATGGACTCGTGCAGGCCCACCTTGATGTTATCGATCACGCTCAGTTCCTTGAACAGGCGGATGTTCTGGAAGGTACGGGCCACGCCCATGCGGTTGACCTGATAGGTCTTTTTGCCGGCGGTGGGCATACCATCGATCAGGATGGAGCCGCGGGTGGGCTGGTAAACATTGGTCAGCAGGTTGAACACGGTGGTCTTACCGGCACCGTTGGGGCCGATCAGACCGGTGATCTCGTTGCGGCCGATCATCAGGTTGAAGCCATCCACGGCGGTCAGACCGCCGAAGTCGATGCCCAGCTCACGCACGTCCAGAATGGGCTTCTTGTCCTTGTCGCGGTCGGTCAAAAAGCCGCCGGAGGGCACACTGTGTAACTTGGTCTGGAACTCACTCATGGTCTTTGCCCTCCTTTGCTTTCTTCTGGAACAGTTCGCCGTTCATGATCTTTTCCACGATGCGGCTCATGGAGAAGTCGTAGCTGCCCAGCAGTCCGCCCGGACGGAAGATCATCATGAGGACCAGCACCAGCGAGTAGACTACCATGCGGTAGCTGTCAAAGCTGCGGGTCGCCTCGGGCAGGATGGTAAGCACGGTCGCAGACAGGATGGAGCCCAGCATGGAGCCCATGCCGCCCAGAACCACCATGACCAGAATTTCGATGGACTTCATGAAGCCGAAGGTGGAGGGGTCCAGAACGCCCAGATAGCAGGCGTACAGGCCGCCGGCCAGACCGGCAAAGGCGGCGGAGAATGCAAAGGCCATGACCTTATAATAAGTAGTCTGGATGCCGCAGCTCTCGGCAGCGATCTCGTTATCGCGGATGGCCAGCACGGCACGGCCGTGGCGGCTCTTCATCATGGCGTGGATGGCAAAGCAGGTAATGACCACGCAGATGAACACATTGGCGAAGTTGGAATACTTGGGGATGTTCTTCAGGCCCTTGGCACCGTAGAACAGCTTGAAGCCCAGCACATCATCGATGTTGTTCAGGGTGATGCGGATGATCTCGCCAAAGCCCAGCGTCAGGATGGCCAGATAATCACCGGTCAGGCGCAGAGCAGGAATGCCGATCAGCACGCCGAACAGGCCCGCCACGATGCAGGCCAGCACCAGACCCACGACAAAAGCGATACCGGAGGGCAGATTGCTGTATTTCGTGAACAAGGCACAGGTGTAAGCACCCACGGCCATGAAACCGGCGTGGCCCAGCGGCAGCTGGCCCAGATAACCGGTGGCAACGTTCAGCGAGACAGCCAGAATGATGTTGATGCCCACGGTGAGAAGCACCTTGTTCTGGTAGGTGGACAGCACGTTCTGGGTGAGGAAGGACAGGCCCACGAACAGCAGAGCCACCAGCACGGCGTTCATCAGGTAGCGCACGGGCATTTTGAGCGTTTTGCGTTTGGTATTCATCTTCATGCCCTCCTTACACCTTTTCCTGAACCTTGCGGCCAAGGAAGCCGGTGGGCTTGACCAGCAGCACGATGATCAGGATCGCAAACGTGACGGCATCCTTCCATGCGGAAAGGCCGATGGCGGAAACAAAGCACTCGCACAGGCCGATAGCGATGCCGCCGATCATGGCACCGGGAATGGAGCCGATGCCGCCCAGAACGGCTGCAACGAAGGCCTTCAGGCCCAGCATGGAGCCCATGGTGGGGGTCGCCTGCGGGTAGCTGCAGCAGTACAGCACCGAGCCGATACCGGCCAGTGCGGAGCCCACCGCAAAGGTAAAGGAAATGGTACTGTTGACGTTAATGCCCATCAGACGGGCAGCGTCCATATCCTCAGACACGGCACGCATGGCCTTGCCGAGCTTGGTCTTCTGCACAAGAAAGGTGAGCACCAGCATGGACAGCACCGTGACCAGCAGGGTGATGACAGAGGTGAGGCCCAGCGGCACAGAGCCGATGTGGAAGGTCTGGTTGGTGTAGTAGGCCGGAATGACCTTTGCACCGGAACCAAGGATCAGCTCTGCAGTGTACTCCAGGAAGAAGGACACGCCGATTGCCGTGATCAGCAGGGAGATACGGGGTGCGTTGCGCAGCGGGGTGTAGGCGATCTTCTCGATCACAACGCCCAGCAGCGTGCAGGTGATGATGGTGGCGCACACAGCAGTGACCGGGCCAAGGCCCAGCTGGTTCATCACGAACCAGGACATGTACGCACCAACCATAATGACATCGCCATGGGCAAAGTTCAGCAGCAGGATGATGCCGTACACCATGCTGTAACCCAGTGCGATCAGTGCATAGATGCTGCCAAGGGACAAGCCGTTGATCAGCTGGCTAAAAAACACTGTCATGGACTGATACTTCCTTTCTTTGCGGCGTTTGCACGCCTTTTGGGGAATGCACTTTTTTACCAAAAAAGCGGAGACAGCCGAGCAAAACCTGTTCCGGCGGTCTCCGCAATGGGTCATTTATTTCTGAGTGCTGCCTTTATGCCGCACACCGGTGCGCAGGATCAAAGCAGATCAGAACATTTCCTTCAGAACGGGGGTTGCACCGTCGAAGCACAGGATAGCAGTCTGCTTGACGGGGTTGTGGTGCTCATCGAAGGTGAAGGTGCCGGTGATGCCATCAATGGTGCCGCCTGCGATAGCATCGATGACGGCCTGCTTATAGTCATCATCGCCAGCGGTCAGGCCGGCATCCTCAGCAGCCTGAATGCCGTAGACAACGGTCATGGCAGCATCGTAGCCCAGAGGAGCGAAGCCGTTGGGGTACTCCTCACCGTACTCAGCCTTGTAGGCATCCTCAAAGTCGGAGTTGGAGCCCTTTGCGTAGTTTGCGCAGAAGTAGGCATCCTTCAGCTGGTCGGCAGTTGCGTAGCCTTCCAGACCATCCCAGCCGTCGCCGCCCAGGAAGGGAACTGCCAGACCGATGCTCTCAGCCTGAGCCAGGATCTGACCGACTTCCTGATAGTAGTTGGGGCAGAACACCACTTCGGGAGCCTTGCCCAGAATGGTGGTCAGCTGGGTCTTGTAGTCCACATCGCCCTCAGAGTAGGTCTCCTGATCGACGATGGTGCCGCCCAGGCTCTCGAACTCGTTGACGAAGTTCTCTGCCAGACCCTCGTTGTAGTCAGCGCCCTTCTGGAAGATGACGGCTGCCTTGGTGTAGCCCAACCGCTGGTAAGCGTAGTCAGCCATCTTGATGCCCTGGAACGGGTCGGTGAAGGTTGCGCGGAACACATTCTCGTTCACGGTGTCGGTCTCGGCATCGTAGGTGACAGCCTCAGCGGTAGCGGAAGCGGTGACCATGGGCATGTTGTAGTCTGCGCTCTCGGCAGCAACTGCCAGAGTCGGGGTGGTGGTAACATCGCCCACCAGAGCGGTGATGCCCTGATCGCACATCTTGGTGAAGCAGGTAACAGCCTGAGTTGCATCGCCCTGCTCATCCATGGCGATGATCTCCAGCTGCTTGCCGTTGATGCCGCCCTTTTCGTTGACCTGCTTCAGGTACAGGGTAGCGCCGTTGACAACGGCCTGACCGTAAACGGAAACATCGCCGGTCAGAGGTCCAAGAACGCCCACCTTGATGGTGTCGCCGGAAGCAGCGGCACCAGAAGCTGCGGTAGAGGCGGAAGCAGCAGTGCCGTTGGAAGAACCGCCGCATGCAGTCAGAACGCCGGCTGCAGCAACAACACCTGCAGCGGCCAGGAAATTACGACGAGAAATCATCTTTTTCATAGTGAATATCCTCCTTAGGAGCATTCGTGCTTCAGTATAAAAACGGAAGCAAGGCCCTCTTTCCCTCAAAGCGACCTTGCTTCGTTATCAATATTATAGACCTGTGAGCCATAATCCGCAATTCACAAACCGTCCATACTTTCAGGGGCATTTTGTGGATTTTGTTGCCAAAATAGCCAAAAGCAATGGGTCTGTTTTGTGCACTATTTCAATTGTTTCATTTTGTTTGTGTGTCAGGTGAACACAATTCACAAGTTGCAAAAGGGTTACAGAGTCTCCATTTCGGCATCTGCGGCGAACGCGGCCTCTGCACGTGCCTCGGCAGCTTCGCCCTCTGCTTCCGCTTCGGCCGGAGACTCTGCAAGGACCTTGCGGATGGCGGTGAAGTAGAACACCAGCGACAGGCCGGTGCCGATGCACCAGCCCACGGGCCATGCCATCCAGATGCCCGTGCTGCCCAGAGCAGTGCTGCTCAGCACAATGGCGATGCCCACGCGCAGGATCAGGTCGGAGAAGGTGGCGATCATAAAGCGCACCATCATGCCGCAGCCGCGCAGGATGCCGTCAGTGACCAGCTTGACCGACACCACAAAATAGAAGGGAGACAGGATGCGCAGGAACAGCATACCGGTGTCGATGGCCGGACCCTGCGGGTCATTCATGAACAGCAGCAGCAGGAAGCGGCCGAAGAAGAAGTACAGGAGCACGATGGGCACGCAGATGATCCACACCAGATTGCGGCCTGCGCCAAAGCCCTTGTGCACACGGTCCATCTTGCCCGCGCCCATGTTCTGGGAGGTGTAGTTGGAGATGCCGTTGCCCAGCGTGGTGAAGGAAGTGATGACCATGTTGTTCAGCTTGACGGCTGCAGAGTAGCCTGCAATGACGCTGGCACCAAAGGTGTTGATGACGCTCTGCAGGA
>OGYR01001003.1_pt1 | contig 11318 bp, 6 predicted proteins | sample 1576661 | NCBI WGS metagenome assembly OGYR01 (sample SAMEA3541490, study PRJEB24748) | human gut metagenome | biome: human gut; feature: human-associated habitat; material: faeces | place: China | collected 2012
AAAAGTGCATCGTGGATCTGTCTGACCGCACAGGCGAGCACCAGACCACGCTGGCCGTGGAAGCCGCACTGGAAATAGCCGAAAAGGCCAGCCAGGCCAAGACCGACTTCCTCTCCAACATGAGCCACGATATCCGCACCCCCATGAACGCCATCGTCGGGTTGACGACCCTGATGGAGAACGAGCTGCACCAGCCGGAAAAGCTGGCCGATCATCTGGACAAGCTGGAAACCTCCGGCAGGCTGCTGCTGAGCATCATCAACGATATTCTGGATATGAGCCGCATCGAGAGCGGCAAGACCACCCTGAATGTGGAAAAGATGAACCTGCCACAGCAGGTCAGCCAGCTGGACAGCGTCATTCGCCAGCAGGCAGGCCAGCGCCGCCAGACCTTTACGGTAAACACCCTTGTGCAGCACGAAAACCTGCTGGCCGACCCCACCCGCCTGAATCAGGTGTTGATGAACATCCTCTCCAATGCGGTCAAGTACACGCCCACCGGCGGGCACATCCGGCTGGAGGTAGAGGAACTTACCCATACCGAGCATTACGCCAAATACCGCTTTGTGGTGCAGGATGACGGCATCGGCATGAGCGAGGCTTACCAGAAGACCCTTTTTGACCCCTTTACCCGCGAAGAGCGCTCCGGCACCAACAAGGTGCAGGGCACCGGCCTTGGCATGGCCATCACCAAAAACATCGTGGACCTGATGGGCGGCTCCATCAGCGTGGAGAGTGCCACCGGCAAGGGCACCCGCTTTGAGGTCGTGCTGGAATTCCCCATCGACGCCGAAGCGGACGCGGTGCCAAAGGCGCAGGCGCTCCCGGAGGAGCCGGAGGACGTCTCTCCCCTGTGCGGGATGAACTTCCTCTGCGCCGAGGACAACGCCATCAACGCCGAGATCCTGGAGCTGCTGCTGGAATCCAAGGGCGCACACTGCAAAATTTACCCCAACGGGCAGGAGCTTGTGGATGCGTTTGTCCGCGTCAAGCCCGGCGAGTATGACATGATCCTGATGGATGTGCAGATGCCGGTGATGGACGGCCTCGAAGCCGCCCGCCGCATCCGCAGCAGCGAAAACCCGCTGGGCCGGGTCATCCCCATCCTCGCCATGACGGCAAACGCCTTTTTGGAAGATATGCAGAAGAGCAAGGAAGCCGGGATGGACGAGCATCTGTCCAAGCCCGTGGATATCGACGCGCTGGAACAGACCGTCAAGCGCTTCCGCGTTACCCCCCCCCCGAAAATAAATAGTGGAATCGCACGGTTTCGCAGATGACCGACACCCACGACCTGGCAGGGCCGCCCATTTGCGGCCCAGCTCTTTTTTGTGAGAGAGCAATCATGATGAATCAAAGGATTGGATGGTATTGCGTATGGAACGACAGCCAAATAAAATTCAGCCTATGTTGCTATCGGCACTTGCCCAATTGAGCGCCTGCCTGATCGTCTGGAATTTTCATATTCCAAATCCAAATATCGTGCTTTTTGTTGTTCTTTCTGCTGTGCTCGTGAAATGCGGCTATGCAGCAGGAATCGTAAGCGGCCTCATTGCATTCCTATACTCCGCGTTTTTCTTTTCTACCGACCACAGCTTTTTTCTTTACACCTCTTTGAACTTTCAAAAGCTCATCGTGATCGGCCTTGGTATCGCTGCGAACATTCTGGTGATCGGTCACATGCAAAGGCAGTTCGAGCGCTCCAACATGGAAAAGATGCAGGCCGAAACCGAGGAAAAGCTTCAAGAAACAACAGAGAGCTACCGTGCAAAACTTTACCGCGATGTCTTGACTGGCACATACAACCGCCGCTACTATGAGGATATCGCATCCCGTATCGTCGGCCCCGCAGGCATCGCGCTGATGGATGTGGACGATTTCAAGATCTGCAACGACACCTATGGGCATCACGCCGGAGATGTGGCGCTGGAAGCAGCGGCCAATGCCATCCGCTCCTGCATCCGCAGCTCCGATCTGCTCATCCGCTACGGCGGGGATGAATTTCTGCTGGTGCTGCCCGGCATTCCGAGCGATATCCTGCAAACCAAGCTGGAGCAGATCAGAGCCGCCGTGCAGCAGGCTACTGTACCCGGTTATTCGCATTTTCGCCTCTCACTGAGCATCGGCGGAACGATGCAGGCCATCACCGACTCGATGGAGAATGCGGTTCGCCGGGCAGACCGGCTGATGTATCAGGCAAAGTGCCGTAAGAATGCCGTCACGGTGGAACTCCCCGAAAACGCGCTGACCGCGCAGGAAGAACTGGTGGAGGAGAAGCCGCAGATCCTTCTTGTGGATGACTCTGAAATGAACCGCCTCATCCTGGCCGAAATCCTGCAAGGCGACTACCGTATTCTGGAAGCAAAAAATGGCCGGGAATGTATGGATGCCTTGCAGGCGGAGGCCGGGAACATCGCACTGGTGCTGCTGGACATCAACATGCCGGTCATGGATGGCTTCGAGGTGCTCAAGGCCATGAACGCCAACCACACCATCGAGGACATCCCGGTCATCATGATCTCCAGCGACGACTCCGACGCCGCGATCCGGCGCTCCTATGAGCTGGGAGCCAGCGATTACGTCAACCGCCCCTTCGATGCCCGCATCGTCTACCGCCGCGTGACCAACACCATCAAGCTGTACGCCAAGCAGCGGCGGCTGGTGCAGATGGTGTCGGACCAGATCCGCGCCCGCGAAAACAACACCGATATGCTGGTGGGTGTGCTGAGCCATATCGTGGAGTTCCGCAACGGCGAGAGCGGCGCCCATGTGCGGCACATCCGCATCATCACCGAGCTGCTGCTCCACCGCCTGCTGGAGATCAGCAGCCAGTACCCCATCACCGCCGAGCAGCAGGACAACATCCCGCTGGCCTCCGCCCTGCACGACATCGGCAAGATCGGCATCGACGAAAAGATCCTCAACAAACCCGGCAGGCTGACCCCGGAAGAATTTGAGGTCGTCAAGACCCACAGTATGCTGGGGGCCGAGATGCTGCACCAGCTGGAAGACTTCAACGAGCAGCCGCTGCTGCAGACCGCCTACGAGATCACCCGCTGGCACCACGAGCGCTGGGACGGGCGCGGCTACCCGGATGGGCTGAAGGGCGATGAAATTCCCATCAGCGCACAGCTGGTCGCGCTGGCCGATGTGTACGATGCACTGACCAGCGAACGCTGCTACAAAAAAGCCTTCTCCCACGAAAAAGCCGTGCAGATGATCCTGAACGGCGAGTGCGGAGCATTCAACCCTTTGCTGCTGCAATGCCTGACAGATGTGCAGACCGACCTGAAAGTCCAGTTGCAGCAGCGGACGCAATAACAACAGGAGAACGAAAGCCCCCATGAAACACATCCTCTCACGCCGTGCATTCCTGAACGGATGCACCCTGCTGGCGGCCTCGACGGCCCTCGGCGGCCTGACTGCCTGCGGCGGAACGGACGCCAAGAACAGCGGTCTGCCGCAGATCCTCATCGGAAGCGACACCTACCCGCCCTATATTTATCTGAACAATGACGGCACCCCGGCCGGGATCGATGTGGAGATCGCCACCGAGGCATTCCGCCGCATGGGATACGCTGCACGATTTGAAGTCATCGACTGGGAGCAGAAGACCGCCCTTGTGGAAAGCGGCGCCATCGACTGCATCTGGGGCTGCTTTTCCATGCAGGGCCGCGAAACGCTCTACCGGTGGGCCGGGCCTTACATGGTGAGCCGTCAGGTCGTGGCTGTGAACACCGACAGCAGCATCCAGTCCCTCAGCGACCTTGCCGGGAAGACCGTTATGGTGCAGAGCACATCCAAGCCGGAGGGCATCTTCCTCAGCGGCTCCGACCCGCGCATCCCGCAGACCGTCGAGGTGTTCAGCATCGAAGACCGCAGTGTGCAGTATGCCATGCTGGCCTGCGGCTATGTGGACGCCATCGCCGCTCACGAGACAGCCATCCTGCAATACATGAAAGACAACAACGCGGTGTTCCGCATCCTCGAAGAGCCGCTGCTGGTCACCGGGCTGGGCGTTGCCTTTGCCAAAAATGACAGCCGCGGGCTGGACCACCAGCTGAATGACACCTTTGCGCAGATGCGCGAGGACGGCACACTGGAACGGATCGTCGGCAAATACCTGGAACATGCTTCGCAGTATCTGGAGGTGGACACCATTGACGCGTAACAACAAAACCACTCCGAACACGCGGACCTGGGTGCTCTACGTTCTCGTCGGTGTGCTTTTCATGGCGGGGGTCGTCCTGGCTTCCGGCTGGAAAGCCCTGCATGCGACCGAAGAGCGTTTCTGCCAGACGATCGCGTTCGTCAAATCGCAGTCCACCAGTTTTGAGCAGTACAACGATACCATCACGGCCAAAGCGCTCCGCCGCACGGCGGTCTCGGTGCACCAGCTGGCCGGTGACGCCGCACTCGACCTCTCCGACCCGCACTGCCTGAAACAGCAGACCGAGACGCTCTGGCTCACCGGCATTTCCGTGCTGCGCCCGGACGGCACACTCCTGTGCGAGTACACAGCGAACGGCATCGGCTACGCCCAGCTGGAAGACCGGCTCAAAAAGGAGACCGCGCTGGACGTCTTCCGCTTCCCGCAGAAGACCTACCTGAAGCGCGTTCTGCTGGCAGACGGGTCTGCCGTGGATGTGGCGGCACACCGGGCCGACCACCAGGAGGTCATCCTGCTGGCCTATCGCTGCACCCCGGCCAAATTTGTCGAGGGGACGGCACTGTCGGTCCAGAGCATTCTGGACGGCTACCCGGAAGAGACCAGCGGCACCCTGTTCATCGTGCAGAACAATCAGGTCATTGCGTCCAACCGCCCGGAGCTGATCGGGCAGGACACCACCGACAGCCCGCCGGTGCAGGAGATCCGCAGCGCCGGGTTTGCGGAAAAGCTGACGCCCACCCACGGCTGGAACGGCTCCGGCTGCTATTTCGGCATGTACAGCCACGGCCGGTCGTTCGACCTCTATGCGTACACGGATGAAAAAACCGTGTTCCACGAGTCGCTCACGCTGGTCTTAACGGCACTGGTCTGTTACATCCTGCTCGTTTCGGTCTTGCAGATGCTGCGCCGACGCTCGGTGCAGGAGATGGAGCAGCAGAAAAAAGAGCAGGAGAAGAAGTATCAGACCCAGCTGGAAGAGCAGAACCGCAAGCTGGAGATCGCGCTCCAGCACGAGGGCGCGGCCAACCGCGCCAAGCGGGAGTTCCTGTTCAACATGAGCCACGATATCCGCACCCCGATGAACGCCATCATCGGCTTCACCTCGCTGGCGGCGACCCACATCGACAACCGCGAGCAGGTGCTGGACTACCTGAAAAAGATCTCCACCTCCAGCCAGCATCTGCTCTCCCTCATCAACGATGTGCTGGATATGAGCCGCATTGAGAGCGGCAAGGTCAAGATCGAGGAAAAGGCGGTGCATCTGCCCGACCTTGTCCACGATGTGCGCTCCATCATCCAGCCCAACGTTGCGGCCAAACGGCTGTCGCTCTTCATTGATACCATGGACATTGAGGATGAGGACATCATCACCGACCCGCTGCGGCTGAACCAGATCCTGCTGAACATCCTGTCCAACGCCATCAAGTTCACCCCCACCGGCGGCATGATCAGCATCCGCATCGCCCAGAAGAACGGTGCGCCCAAGGGCTGCGTCTGCTATGAGTTCCGCATCAAGGACAACGGCATCGGCATGAGCGAAGAGTTCCAGAAGCACATCTTCGAGGAGTTCAGCCGGGAGGAAAGCTCCACCGTCAGCGGCATTCAGGGCACCGGCCTGGGAATGTCCATCACCAAGAACATCGTGGATCTGATGGGCGGCACCATCGCCCTCACGAGCGAGCCGGGCAAGGGCACCGAGTTCATCGTGACCCTCTGCTTCACACGCAGCGGGCAGAAAGCAGAGCCCAAGCAGCTCCCCCAGCTGGAAGGGCTGCGCGCACTGGTGGCAGACGACGATACCGACACCTGCCTGAACGTCAGCACCATGCTGTCCAAGATCGGGATGCGGCCGGAGTGGACGATTTCCGGCAAGGAAGCGGTCATCCGCACCAAATATGCGGTGGAGCAGGGCGATGAGTTCAGCGTCTACATCATCGACTGGCTGATCCCCGACATGAACGGCATCGAGATCGTGCGGCAGATCCGCAAGGTGATTGGGAATCGCTGCCCCATCATCATCCTGACCGCCTACGACTGGGCGGACATCGAGGACGAGGCCCGCGCCGCCGGAGTGACCGCGTTCTGCGAAAAGCCGCTCTTCCTCTCGGAGCTGCGCCGCGTTCTGGCCGAACCGTTCCGTGCAGAGCCTGCCTCCGAGCCCGCTCAGCCCACTGCGGCCGACTTCAAGGGGAAGAAGCTCCTGCTGGTGGAAGACAACGAGCTGAACCGCGAGATCGCACTGGAGATCCTGAAAGGAGCCGGTTTTGTGGTGGATACCGCCGAGGACGGCGCGGTCGCCGTCCAGAAGATAAAGCAGGCGGCCCCCGGCCAGTATGACCTGATCCTGATGGACATCCAGATGCCCAATCTGGACGGTTACGAGGCCACGCGGCAGATCCGCGCCCTGCCGGACGCCGAGAAGGCCAGCATCCCCATCTTTGCGATGACGGCGAACGCCTTTGAAGAAGACCGTCAGAACGCGCTGGCGGCCGGTATGAACGGCCATATCGCAAAACCGCTGGACGTCCCGCACCTGCTGCGCGTCCTCGCAGATGCCCTGAAAAAATAACCCCAAAAAAATGAAAAATACCGCTGCGCAGCTATTTTCTGCGCGGCGGTATTTTCTTTTTGGCTTTTTTACTTCACCTGTGCCCCGGTGGTCAGCGCCTCGGACACGGCGTCCATCAGCGCGACCATGGTGCAGTAGTTGGCACCGTAGGTCTCGGTGTAGGCAGAGTAGGTGTCGATCTGCTCCTGCGTGGGGGCGATGTCCATCGCCTCAGCCACTGCCTGATAGAGCAGCGCTTCGCGGGCATACTCGGTGATGCTGTCGCTCATGGCATCCAGCAGGTCGTCGGCACTGTTGTAACCGGCAGCAGCCTGCAGGAAGCTGTCGAGATCATAGCCGTAATACTGGGCCATGGTGTAGTAGTAGTTCAGGCACTGGTTGACCTGATAATCGGTCACTTCTTTGGGCAGGTCCTTGAAGGTGGAGTTTGCCAGCAGATAATCCATCACCGCAGTGTTCAGGTTGTTCTGATACAGCATCTTCTGGTATTCGGCCCGCAGATCTTCCACGGTGTGGACGCCGTCGGTGCTGCTGAAATTCTCCTCGACCCAGGCATCGGTCAGTTCCGGCAGGATCTCCTCGCTGATGTAGTTCAACGTGACGGAGAAGACCGCCTTTTTGTTGCTCAGGACCACCGCATTGCCCTCGGCGTCGGTGGAGTCGCTGTAGCCGTCCGGGAAGGTGACGTTGACCTCAAAGGTCTCGCCGGGCTTGTGGCCCACGATCTGGTCTTCAAAGCCGTCGATGAAGGAACCGCTGCCCAGCGTCAGGCTGTAGCCGCTGTAGGTGCCGCCGGTAAAGGCCACGCCATCCACGGTGCCCACATAGTCGATGTTGACGGTGTCGCCGTCGGCGGCGGCACGGTCGGTGATCTGCTGCGTCGTGGTGTTCTGGCTGAGCAGGCTGTCGATCTGGGACTGCACGTCCTCTTCCGTCGGCTCGATGTCCGCCTTCTTCAGCGGGATGGAAGCGTAGTCCTCCGGCAGGGTCACATAATCCAGTGCGCGGATGCCGGACCAGTAGCCGTTCTCGTCCAGACCGTCACTGTAGGCAAAATTCTGGTAGTCATAATCCGAAGCGCTGCCGTAGACAGACGCCTCCGAGCCGGCCGATGCGGAAGAGGACGCCGCAGACTTCGAGCAGCCCGCAGCCGTCAGCGCCAGCGCACCGGCGCAGAGAAGGCAGACCGCCTTCGAGATGATTCGTTTCAAGTGGATACCTCCTGTATCCCGGACGCCGCCGGGAACTGCAATTTTTTCAGACAAATCTTATTATAAAGGGTAAAAATGAAAAAGAAAAGGATTTTGCGAAATTTCCACAAGTTTCACGCAGCCTCTTGCGCTGCGGGGCCTGCGGCTTTATTATAATAAGAGAAGCACATCAACACAAGGAGGAACATCCATGGATTACAACAAAGCCGCTCTCGAAATGCACGAGAGCCACCACGGCAAAGTCGGCATCGTGAGCAAGGTCGAGGTCAGGACCCGCGACGACCTGTCCACGGCTTACACCCCCGGCGTCGCCGAGCCCTGCCGCAAGATCAAAGAGAACCCCGACGACGTGTACAAGTACACCTTCAAGAGCAACATGGTGGCCGTCGTGTCCAACGGCACCGCCGTGCTGGGCCTGGGCGACATCGGCCCCGAAGCCGGTCTGCCGGTCATGGAGGGCAAGGCCGTGCTGTTCAAGGAATTCGGCGGCGTGGATGCCTTCCCCATCTGCATCGACGCCCACGACGCCGCCAGCGTCATCGCGGCCTGCAAGGCCATCGCCCCGACCTTCGGCGGCATCAATCTGGAGGACATCAAAAGCCCGGAGTGCTTCGAGATCGAAGAAACGCTGGAGCGTGAGCTGGACATTCCCGTCTTCCATGACGACCAGCACGGCACCGCCATCGTCGTGACGGCTGCGCTCATCAACGCCCTGCGGGTGGTGGGCAAGAAGATGGAGGATGTCCACATCGTCCTGAACGGCCCCGGTGCCGCCGGCACGGCCATCATCAAGATGCTGATGACCGCCGGTGCCAAAGACATTGTGGCGGTGGATCAGTTCGGCACCCTGTACAAGGGCTGCAACAGCGCCGAGGCCCACAAGAACTGGCTGGGCGAAGTGACCAACCCCCGCCAGATCAAGGGCGGCCTGAAGGAGGCCATCGAGGGGGCCGATGTCTTCATCGGCGTGTCCCGCCCCGGCATCCTGACCACCGAGCTGTGCAGGACCATGAATCCGGACGCCATCGTTTTCGCCATGGCCAACCCCACCCCGGAGATCATGCCCGACGAGGCCAAGGCAGGCGGTGTGCGGGTCATGGCCACCGGCCGCAGCGACTTCCCGAATCAGGTGAACAACGTGCTTTGCTTCCCCGGCCTGTTCAAGGGTGCCCTGAGCGTCCGCGCACGGGACATCAACGATGCCATGAAGCTGGCCGCAGCCTACGCCATCGCCGACCTCATCACGGATGAAGACCGCAGCGAAGAGAACATCATCCCCGGCGCATTCGACCCCCGCGTGGCCGAGGCCGTGGCCTCTGCCGTGGCAAAAGCTGCCCGCGAGACCGGCGTGGCCCGTCTGTAAAGGAGGCGCGGCATGAGGACGATCTCCGCACAGTCCATCACCGATACCGTCGCCCGCCTGTGCATCGAAGCCAACACCCGCCTGCCCCAAGACGTGGAAGCAGCTCTGGCCAGAGCGCGGGAGGAAGAGCCGTGGCCGCTGGCGAAAACCACCCTCGACCTGCTGTGGTCGAACCTCGGTGCGGCGCAGGAGAAGGCTCTGCCCATCTGTCAGGACACCGGCATGGCCTGCGTCTTCGTGGAGCTGGGAACGGATGTCCACATCGACGGCAGCTTTGAGGCTGCCATCCACGAGGGCGTCCGCCGGGGCTACACCGACGGCTACCTGCGCAAGAGCATCGTGGCCGACCCCCTGCGCCGGGGCAATACCGGCGACAACACCCCTGCCGCCATCACAGTCCACCTCGTGGACGGCGACGGCTGCACCATCACCGTGGCCCCCAAGGGCTTTGGCAGCGAGAACATGAGCCGCATCCAGATGCTCAAACCGGCCGACGGCGTGGAAGGGTTCAAGAAATTCGTGCTGGAGACGGTCACGCGGGCAGGCTCCAACCCCTGCCCGCCCATCGTGCTGGGCATCGGCGTGGGCGGCAGCTTCGACAAAGTCGCCTATCTGGCCAAAAAGGCTCTGCTCCGCCCGCTGGACATCCCCAACCCGGACCCCTACTATGCTGCCCTCGAACGCGAACTGCTGGCCGCCGTCAACGAGACCGGCATCGGCCCGCAGGGCTTCGGCGGCAGGACCACCTGCCTGGGCCTTGCCATCGAGCAGATGCCCACCCATGTGGCGGGTCTGCCCGTGGCCGTGAATGTTTCCTGCCATGTCACCCGTCGCGCCAGCGCGACGCTGTAAACGATCCCCTTTCCGTCAAAGGCGTGAGCCTATTAGGAGGCTTGATGAACATGCAATACGAACTGACCACCCCCTGCACCGCGCAGGACCTGGCCCCGCTCCAGGCGGGCGACACCGTTCTGCTGTCCGGTGTGGTCTACACGGCCCGCGACCAGGCGCACAAACGGATGCTGGAAGCACTGGACCGGGGCGAGCCGCTCCCCTTCGACCTCGAAGGCAGCGCCATCTACTACGTCGGCCCCACACCGGAGCGCCCCGGTGCGGTCATCGGCTCGGCCGGGCCCACCACCAGCGGCCGGATGGACGCGATGAGCCCCCGCCTGCTGGACCTGGGCAACAAGGTCATGATCGGCAAGGGCAAGCGGGATGCCGCCGTCAAGGAAGCCGTCGTGCGCAACGGCGCGGTCTATCTGGCTGCGCTGGGCGGGGCCGGTGCCCTGATGGCCAGGAGCGTCAAAAAGCTGGAAGTCATCGCCTGGCCGGACCTCGGCTGCGAAGCCGTCCGCCGCCTGACCGTGGAGCAGATGCCCCTGACCGTCATTCTGGATGCCCACGGCGGCGACCTCTATCTCTCCGGCCCGGAAGCCTACCGCGCGTCCAGATAAGCACGTTCCACAAGATTTCAGGCCCTGTTTCCGGTCAAAATAGCAAAATTATGCAGAAGAAGCTCAGTTCGTTTTGACAAACTTCTTCTGAACGACTTGCATCCCCCGGCAGAATGTGGTATCCTATAACAAACCGAACCGATGTGCGTTTTTCTGCTCCGGGCCGGAAATCAAGAAAGGCAGGAGGCCGACAACCATGCAGATCCACCAATCCGCAGAAGATTATCTTGAAACGATCCTGATGCTGAATCAGAGGATGGGCCGCGTCCGTTCCATCGACGTGGTCAACGAACTGGGCTACACCAAAGCCAGCGTCAGCATCGCGATGAAAAAGCTGCGGGAGAACGGCTACATTGCGGTGGACGGTGAGGGCAACCTGACCCTGCTGGAACCGGGCCGCGAGATCGCCGAGCGCATTTACAGCCGCCACCGGCTGCTGACCCACTTCTTCGTGCAGCTGGGCGTGGAAGAGGACATCGCCGCAGAGGACGCCTGCAAGGCAGAGCATATCCTCAGCGAGCAGACGCTGGAAAAGATCCGCGAGTAT
>OGYR01001010.1_pt1 | contig 11208 bp, 10 predicted proteins | sample 1576661 | NCBI WGS metagenome assembly OGYR01 (sample SAMEA3541490, study PRJEB24748) | human gut metagenome | biome: human gut; feature: human-associated habitat; material: faeces | place: China | collected 2012
GGTGTAATCCAGCGCGTTATTGGGGTCGAAGTCCGGCTTGGAGGCCATGGCCAGGATGGCACCGGTCTTGACGTTCATCACGATGGCCGCGCCGCGGTTCTCGACGTTGTTGGCCGAGATGGCCTCGTTCAGGTAGCGCTCCGCCACCTCCTGGATGTTCACATCCAGCGACAGCACCAGATTGGAGCCGTCCTTGGCAGCGTAGGTGGTGGCGTTTTCGTCCGCGATGGCATTGCCGTAAGCGTTGCGCAGGGTGATGGTGCGGCCATTGACTCCCGCCAGCGTGGATTCGTAGGATTTTTCCAGGCCGTAAGTGCCGTAGCCGTCGGCATCGCAGAAGCCCAGCACCGCCGCCGCAAAGGCTCCGTAGGGGTAATCCCGCTGGAAGCTCTTGGTGGACGAGACAGAGATGCGGCCCTTGCGGATGCCCTTGTCGGCATCGGCCTTTTTGTGGGCCTTGTTGTACGCGGTGACGTATTGTTCAATGGACAGCTTGATGGCGTTGTTCACCTTGGTGGCCAGCGTCTGGTAGGCCGAGTCGCTCTTGGACAGGGCATCGTACACCGCCTGATACTGGGTCTGGTAGGCCGCCGAGGAGGTGTCCACGCTGTCCAGGCTCTCGCCATCGCCGGAGAGCAGCCGCAGGGTGATCTGGGTGCTGACCTCCTGCAATGCGGCAGGGTCGGCTGTCCTGGTCACCTCGCCGGTGTCGTCGTTCTTGCTGCTGGTGAACAGGGCCGTGCTGTAGCTGGGGTCGGCCCAGATGGTCCAGACCACGCTGGTGGAGGCCAGCGTGATGCCGGACGTATCATAGATCTCGCCGCGGGTCGCCTGGATGGTGCTGTCCAGCAGCTGCTGCTGGGCCGCATACTGGCGGAAGGTCGCGCCGTTCTTGATCTGGATGTTGTACAGGCTGTGGATGACGATGCCTGCCGCCGCCACGACGAACACCACCGCTGCGCCAAAGCTGAAATGCCGCAGCCGTGCGCTCAGCCGCTCGTGCGGGTCGGCGCGGCGCAGCCGGTAAAGCCCTTTTTTGTTCTTGGAGGATGGTTCCTGCATGTTGGTTTGACTCCTGAGAAACCGAAAAAGCGTGCGCTGCCGCACGCTTTTCCTGTTTTATTTTAGTTTGCGCGGTTCACGCGGCCCATGACCATCATGGCACCGTCGTGCAGCAGGTCGGTCCACTGCCGCACAGCGGACTCCTTGCGGACGAGGACGCTGCCCTCGTCCAGGCGGATGTAGGTGATCTGACTCTGGTCGATCTTCATCAGACCGAGGCGGGTGGCCGTCTCTTCCACGCTGGTGATGTTGGTGCGGTTGTTCAGTGCACTGTTGTAGTAGGTGTACTGGCTCTGCTCGCTGACGAGTTCCGCCTTGGCGTTCTGGATCTTGCTGTTCAGCTCCACCAACTGGGACTCGCTCCACAGCAGGCTGACGGCAAAGCCCACCAGCAGCGCCGCTGAGAGCAGCTGCAATGCGTGCTGCATGGCAGCGCGCACCGGGTTCAGCCGGGGCTTGCCGCCTTTTTCCACCCGCAGCGGAACGTTCCGCTGCGTCTGGGGTGCTCTTCTGCGGCGCACCTCTGTCATATCATATGCTGCCTGGCCCATGGTACTCTCCTCCTCACTGATACTCCGCAATGGTTAAATTTTTTCAAGAACGCGGAGATGTGCCGACCGGCTGCGCCGGTTCTCTTCCAGCTCCTGCGTATTTGCTTCGATGGGTCTGCGGGTGATGAGTTTTGCTTTGGCCCTGCCGCCGCAGACGCAGACCGGGAACTCCGGCGGGCAGGTGCAGGCGGTGGCCCAGCGGCGGAACTTGTTCTTCACCAGCCGGTCTTCCAGCGAGTGGAAGGTGATGATGCACAGCCGCCCGCCGGGGGCCAGATGCTCAAAGATGGTGTCCATGCCCTCTTCCAGTGCGTCCAGCTCGTGGTTGACTGCAATGCGCAGCGCCTGGAAGGTGCGGCGGGATGGGTTCTTGTTCTTGCGCCGCTCGGCCGCCGGCATGGCGCTGGCCACGATGTCGGCCAGCTGCAATGTCGTCTCAATGGGGGAAGTTTCCCGTGCCTCGACGATCTTGCCCGCGATCTGCCAGGCGAAGGGTTCTTCGCCGTAATCCTTGAGGATGCGGGCCAGCTCCTCCCGGCTCTCGGTGTTCACGAGGTCGGCGGCGGTCTCGCCCTCCTGGCTCATCCGCATGTCCAGCGGAGCGTCTGCCCGGTAGGAAAAGCCTCTGGCGGCATCGTCCAGCTGGTGGCTGGAAACGCCGAGGTCCAGCAGCGCTCCGTTGATCTTGTCGATGCCCAGCTGTTCCAGAGCTTGTCCCGCATAGCGGAAGTTGATCTGCACCACGGTGGCAGGCAGCCCGGCCAGCCGCGCCCGCGCGGTCTGCACCGCGTCCGGGTCCTGATCCAGCGAGATGAGCCTGCCGCCCTGTTCCGCGTCCAGCCGTAGCGCGATCTGGCGGGAATGTCCCGCACCGCCTGCAGTGCCGTCCAGATAGGTGCCTGCCGGGTCAATGGCAAGGCCGTCCAGGCACTCGTTCAAAAGCACAGGCACATGCTCAAACGAGGCCGGGTCAAAGGCTTGTCCGATCGTTTCACTGCCCATAGGGCCCAGCCTCCTTTCTGTCGTTTCAAGTTGCGTATCATCCGGCGATTTCACGCTGTTTTTTCCGTTTTTCGCCGTGTTTTTCTGCCCGCAGGCACACACTGCCCCAAGGCATCTCTCTGATACAGTTTTATTGTAACAAAACCGCCCTGCGAATGCAAGGCTTTTCGGGCTGGTTTTTCTCTCAAAATGTCACAAAAAAAGCCCCTGCAAGCCGTCAATTTTGCTGGCAGGGGCAAATGGGTTTTTCCGACAAACTCCGCTCACTGGGGTTTCCGGGGCGTCTGGCGCAGATTGGCGCGGACGTTCCGGACCTGCGCAGCGTTCTCTGCCATGGTCTCCTCGGTGGTCTTGAGCATATTATCACAGTAGTCGGTCACGGTCTGGCGGACGGTGCGGGCCTCGGTCTGGGCGGCTGAGACGATCTCGGAGGCGCGCTGCTGGGCCGCCTTGACGATCTCCGCCTCGCTGACGAGGATGCGGGCGCGGTCCTCGGCCTTTTTCACGATGGCCTGGGCCTGGGCGTTGGCCGAATCAATGAGCTGGGCGCGGTCGCTGACAATGGACTGTGCCTGCCGCAGCTCCACGGGCAGATTCTGGCGGATCTCGTCCAGATAATCCCGGATCTGCTCCACGTCCACGATCCGCTTGCCGCCCGAAAGGGGCATCCCGGCGCTCTCTTCCAGCGCATCCTCAATGGTATCCAAAAGCTCGTTCACGTTCATTCCGCATCTTCCTCTCCGGCAGGCTGCATGGGCTTCGTGTACTTCCACAGCAGCACCTTGCCATACCTATACTGTTTCTTCAGCGTCAGGCTGCCCACCTCGGCAGGCAGCACAAGGCCGGTCTCGCTCTCGCACAGGGCGATGCCGCCGGGCGCCAGCACCTTTTCCACGCTGGGAAGGATCTTTTCCAGCGTACCACCGTGGAACGGCGGGTCCAGCAGAACCAGGTCGAACTGCTCACGGCAGGCGGAAAGATACCGCGCCGCCTCGCCGATGTTGACACGGCTGCGGTCGAACACGCCGCAGGTCTTGCAGTTCTTCATCACGATGTTGACGGCCTCGCGGTTCTCGTCCAGGAACACGCACCGTGCTGCCCCGCGCGAGAGGGCCTCGATGCCGAGCTGGCCGCTGCCTGCGTACAGGTCCAGCACCCGTGCGCCGGGCAGGTCGAACTGAACGATGCTGAACATCGCCTCCTTGACCTGGTCGAGGGTGGGGCGGGTGATATCGGTGCCGGGCAGGGCCTCCAGCCGTCTGCCCCGTGCGTCTCCTGCAATGACTCGCATGTGGTTGCCTCCTTTTGCATTCCGTTTTATGTATCTTTATATTATTGTCAAGACACCGTGCTTTGTCAAGGCCCGCGTTGCACTGCGGCCGCAAGTGTGCTAAAATCAGGGCAGAGCGCCCCCTGTTCCGGGGCGCATGGTCAAAAGGAGAGATTCAACGTATGAAAGTCCTGCTCATCAACGGCAGCCCCCACGAAAAAGGCTGCACCTACACCGCTCTGTCCCTCATTGCGGAGGAGCTGAACCGCGCCCACATCGAGACCGAGATCTTCAACGTCGGCACCCGGCCCGTCGGCGGCTGCATCGGCTGCGGCGGCTGTGCCGCAGGCAGCGGCTGTGTCTTTGGCGGCGTGGTCAACGAGGCCATCGAAAAAGCCAGGACCGCCGACGCCTTCGTCTTCGGCAGCCCGGTGCACTATGCCTCGGCCTCCGGCAACATGACCAGTTTTATGGACCGCCTGAGCTACGCAGGCGGCAAGTATCTGGCCTACAAGCCTGCCGCCATCTGCTGTTCGGCCCGCCGCGGCGGCACCACCACCACGCTGGACCAGCTGGTCAAGTACCCGGAGTTCTTCCACATGCCGCTGGTCAACGGCTCCTATTGGGCCATGGTCCACGGCTCCAACCCCGCACAGGTCCTGCAGGACGAAGAGGGCTGCGCCGTGATGCGGGAACTGGGCCGGAACATGGCCTGGCTGCTCCAGTGCATCGAGGCCGGCAAGGCCGCCGGCATCCGGCACCCGGAGAATCCCCGCCGCCCCATGACGAACTTCATCCGCTAAGCAGCCACGCCCGAAAAGCCTGACCGGCACTGCCCGGCCGGGCTTTTCTGCTGCCACCCGCCGCTTTTGTTCCAGAAAAAGTGAGAAATCCCGCAGAAACAGCGCCTGCATCCTTTTTTCGTTCATAACTTTGTGGTAACATGAAGATAAGTATTTTTTACCATGACGGAGAGCAGGCTATGGAACACTACGATTGGAACGACGGCTGGACCTTCACCCCGGTATTCGACCCCGCCATCGTGCGGCCGGAATGTCCGGATCTGCCCTTGACCCCGGTGCGCATCCCGCACACGGTCAGGACGCTGCCCTACAATTACTGCAATGAGAACGATTACCAGCGGCTCTGCGGCTACCGGCGGGAGTTTTTTGCGCCCAAAGAGTGGCAGGGCCGCACGGTCCTGCTGACCTTTGAGGCCGTGGCGCACGACGCCACCGTCTTCTGCAACGGCCGCCGGGTATTCCACCACGGCTGCGGCTACACGGCCTTTACCGTGGACCTGACCGAATCCCTCCGCCTGGGGGAGCAGAACGTCGTGGCCGTCCGGTGCGACAGCCGGGAAGACCTGAACATCCCGCCCTTCGGTGGGCAGATCGATTTCCTGACCTACGGCGGCATCTACCGCGCCGTCTCGCTGGACGTGAAGGAGCCTGCCTACCTGCGGGACATCTTCATCGAGGCGCAGGCCGAGGGCGATTTCCGCATCTACACCTCCACCGTGGGCGAAACGGTCGGTTGCACCTTGCAGGCCGAGATCCGCAGCCCTGCCGGGAGCCGGGCACTCTACAACGGCGAGCTGTCGCTGCCCATCGTGGGCACCCTGAACGGCGTCCACCCATGGAGCATCGGCCACCCCTTCCTGTACACCCTCACCGTGCGGCTCATCCGCCCCGGCACCAGCGGCCTGCCCGACCGGGTGCTGGACGAAAAATCCACCCGGTTCGGCTTCCGCACCCTTCAGTTCGTGGCGGGCGGGCTGTACCTCAACGGCCAGCGGGTGGAGCTGCGCGGCCTGAACCGCCACCAGAGCTACCCCTATCAGGGCTACGCCATGCCGGACAGCATCCAGCAGCTGGATGCCCAGATCCTGAAAAAGCAGCTGGGCTGCAACGCAGTCCGCACCAGCCACTACCCCCAGAGCCAAGCCTTCCTCGACGCCTGCGACGAGCTGGGGCTTCTGGTCTTTGTGGAAATGCCGGGCTGGCAGCACATCGGCGACGAGAGCTGGCAGGCGCAGGCATTGCAGAACTGCCGCGAGATGGTCTGCCAGTGCCGCAACCATCCCAGCGTCTTTCTGTGGGGCGTACGGGTCAACGGCAGCCCCGACGATGAAGCGTTCTACAAGCGCACCAATGAGGCCGTCCGGCGGCTGGACCCCACCCGCCCCACCGGCGGTGCCCACATCCGCCGCAAAGACCAATTGCTGGAAGACGTTTACGCCTACAACGATTACTCCTACACCGGGCGGGGGGCTGGCTGCGAGAACCGCTCCGCCGTCACGCCCGACCTGCGCAAGGGCTACCTCATCAGCGAGTTCGGGGGCCAGCAGTTCCCGGCCAAGACCTTTGACGACGAGCCGCACCGGCTGGCCCAGGCCCTCCACCACGCGGCCGTCCTGAACGATGCCATCGCCCAGCCGGGCGTGGCGGGCAGCTTTGGCTGGTGCATGACCGATTACAACACCCACCGGGAGTTCGGCAGCGGCGACCGCATCTGCTACCACGGTGTGCTCGACTCGTTCCGGAACCCGAAACTCTCCGCTGCCGTCTATGCCAGCCAGAAGACGCCCCGCTCCCCCTCCGACATCGTGCTGGAAGTTTCGTCCAGCATGGCGCTGGGCGATCACCCCGGCGGGTTTGCCGGGGCCTGCTGGGTGTTCACCAACGCCGAGAGCGTCCGGCTCTACCGCGGCAACGATTTCATTGCCGAGTTCAGCCCGGACCGTCGGGGCCGGTTCGCGGCGCTGCCCCATCCGCCCATCGAGGTGCAGGATTTCGTTGGCTCCCTGCTCGAAAAGTATGAGGGGCTGGACCCCATGGTCGCGCCGCAGGTGGCCGCCATCCTCAACGAGATGCGCCGGGACGCGCTGAGCCTTTCGCCCCTGAGCCGGGCGCGGCTGCTCTCGCTGCGGCTGAGCTGGAACGACCTGCTCCGGATGTACTACAAGTACATCGGCGTCCTCGGCTCGCCCTCCAGCGTCTACCGGTTCGAGGCCGTGTGGCATGGGCGCACCGTCCGCACCGTGGTGCGGGAGCCGGTGCAGAGCATCCGGCTGGAGTGCACGGTCTACAATCCCCTGCTGACGGACGGCCCTACCTGGGACTGCGCCGCCGTCAGCCTGCGGGCCATCGACCAGAACGGCAACTTCCTGCCCTACTGCGGCGAGGCTGTTCAGCTGAGCGTGGAAGGCCCGGTCCGGATCCTCGGCCCCAGCGTCGTGCCGCTGCGGGGCGGCATGGCGGGCACCTACCTTGCCACCACCGGCCGGGCAGGCCGCGCCGTGCTCCACTGCAAAATGGAGGGCGCGCTGGACACCGAAGCCGTGCTCACGGTGCGCAAGCGTTCTTAAATCCCGTCCTTTCATGATAGATTTGCACTCCGTTCAAAGTTTTATCATGTTTGGCTGATATTCTATGGATGTAAAGAGTTTATGGGACGGCTTCGGCCGTCCCCTTTTGAAGAGTTTGAGGACAAAGGACTGTACGATTATGAGAGAAAAACTTCGCCGCTTTATGATCGGCCGCTACGGCACCGACGGCCTGAACCAGTTTCTGAGCATCGCCTCTCTGGTTCTGCTGCTCATCGCCATCGTCAGCCGCATCAGCCTGTTCACCTGGCTGGGTGTGGTGCTGCTGGGCTTCTGCTATTACCGCACCTTCAGCCGCAACATCTCGAAGCGGACCGAAGAGAATTACAAGTTCTACACCCTCAAAGACCGGGTGGACAACAAGTTCCGGGGTCTGAAAGAGCAGTGGGCCAACCGCAAGGTCTATCACTATTACCGCTGCCCCCAGTGCCGCCAGAAGCTCCGTGTGCCCCGCGGGCGCGGCCGCATCCAGATCTCCTGCCCCCGCTGCGGCACCCAGTTCATCAAGAAGAGCTGAGCCATGTTCGGATATGTGATCCCGAATCAGGCTGCGCTTTCGCCGGAAGCGCAGGCGCGGTACCGTTCAGCCTACTGCGGGCTCTGCCGCCGCATCGGTGCGCTGCACGGCCTGCGCGGGCGGCTGACCCTGAGCTATGACCTGACCTTCCTGGATCTGCTGCTCTCCAGCCTGTACGATGGCGAGACCGCGCTGCACACCGGCGCAGACCACTGCCCCATCCACCCCATCCGGAAGGTGAGCTGGCGTTCCAGCGGGCCAACCGATTACTGCGCCGACCTGAGCGTTGCGCTCCACTACTACAACGCGCAGGACAAGTGGAACGATGACCGCAGCCTGCTGGGGCTGGGGTTCGAGGCGCTGCTCGCCGCCCCCACTGCGGCAGCCGCCGAACGCTGGCCCCGGCAGTGCAGCGCCATTCGCGCCTGTCTGGACCGGCTGGCGCAGTACGAGACCGAGGGCAGCGAAGACCTGGACGCCGTATCCGGCTGCTTTGGCGACCTGATGGCGGAATTGTTCGACTACAAGCAGGACCACTGGTCTCCGGAGCTGCGCAGCATCGGCTTTCATCTGGGCAAATACATCTACCTGCTGGATGCCTACGACGACCTGGACCGCGACCTGAAAAAGGGAGCCTACAACCCGCTGCGCAGCCTGCACCAGCTGCCCGGCTACGAAGAAGAGATGCGGGAGATCTTCGAGCTGCTGCTCGCCAACTGTGCCCGCAGCTTTGAGCGCCTGCCCTGCGTGGAAGATGTGGACCTGCTGCGGAACATCCTCTACTCCGGCGTCTGGCTCAAATACAACTGCAAACATGCAAAAAATCCCCCCAGAGCCGCCGAATGAGGCGGTTTCTCTTGATTTTTCAGGCGTTGTCCTGTACACTTAATTTTGTTCGTGCGGCAGCAAGGCCGCGCAAGTTCGTAGAGACGTGAGGAAGTTGATCCATGAAAGACCCCTATGAGGTGCTGGGCATCCAGCGCGGAGCCAGCGAGGAAGAAATCAAAAAAGCCTATCGTGCCAAGTGCAAGCGCTGGCACCCCGACCTGAACCCCAACGACCCCACGGCCGAAGAGCACTTCAAGGAAGTGCAGGCGGCCTACGACGCCATCACCAAGGGGGAGACCGGCCCCCAGAACGGCGGCTACGGCAACCCCTACGGCCAGCAGCAGAGCTATGGCGGCTTCTACAACAGCGGCTATCAGCAGGGCTACGGCCAGCAGGACGGCGACTGGGACTTCGGGTTCGACCCGTTCGGTTTTGGGTTTGGGTTCGGCGGCTACCAGCAGCAGAGCGGGCCGGGCTTCAGCAGCGCGGACACGCCCGAACTGCAGGCGGCGCGCAACTTCATCGTGAACCGCCGCTACGCCGAGGCCCGCCGTGTGCTGGACGGCATCGCGAACCGCACCGCCCGGTGGTATTATTTCTCGTCGCTGGCGAACCAGGGCCTGGGCAACAGCATCGACGCCCTGCAGGACGCCCGCCGCGCCGCCCAGATGGAGCCGGGCAACACCGAATACCAGGTGCATCTGCGCAATCTGCAAAGCTCTGGCCGCACCTACCGCACCCAGACGACCTATGCCCAGCCGGGCGGCCTGATGCGCTGGTGCTGGAGCATGATCCTGCTGAACCTTCTCTGCAACTGCTGCTGCGGCGGCGGCTGGGGCTGGCGGTTCCGGGGCATCTGATCTCTGCTGATACACTGATACAAAAGACCCCTGCCATGCAGCTGCACGGCAGGGGTCTTTTCATCGTCTGATCGTTTTACTGGATGATGATGGTGCGGGTGATCTTCTCGCAGGAGTAGTTGCCGCCCACGGTCGCGGTCTGGACGTACTCGCCCGGCTGGGTGGGCAGGGTGTCGGACTTGCTGCCGAACCAGCCGCCCTTTTTATAGGTGTAGCTGATCTTGCCCTCCGGAACGGGCTGGCCGTCCACTTCCAGCACGGCGCTCAGGTCGTAGTTCTGTGCTTCCTCCACGGTCATCGTGTCGGGCACTTCCTGTGCCCAGTAGGTGCGGACGCCTTCCGTCTTCGGCTTGATGCGGAACATGGCTACACCGGCGGTGTTCACGTCGCCGGATTCCAGCGCCACTGCACCGGCCACATAGCTGCCGGACTCGGTCGGCTGCTCATCCACGTAGATGCGGCTGAAGGCGCCATCCGGCAGGAATTTTCGGATGAGTTCCAGCGCCAGCTTCAGGCCGGTGGAAACGTCCTTGATGGTGGGCATATAGAATTGCAGCACATCCATCACCGAAACGACCTCGTCGGCCACCCGCAGCAGTACGCTCACGTCGTTGCCGTCAATGAGCTGCTTGATGTAGGCGTAGAGGTTGAATTCTTCCTGCTGATCCGGCGTAGCGGACATCTTGCGCGGCAACGGGATCAGCTTGAGCAGGGTGCGGATCTTGTCCGAGAGGACCAGCGTCACATAGCCCTTTGCCTCACCCTTGGTGCCGATGACCACGCCGATATACTGGGTATCGGCGGGTTTGGTCACGACGCTGAGGGTGAACGGCGAACCATAAACCAACTCACCCGACGTGGTCAGGCGGATGGAAACGACATCATTGCTTTCCTCGACATCTGCACTTTCTGCGGCGGGCAGCAGATCCCCCGCCGACGCTGCAAACGCCGGGGTAACGGCCACGCTCAGCGTCAGAAGGACGGCGAGCAGCAGCGAGATCATCCTTTTGGTCTTCATAGAGCAGACCTCCTGTTTGCATTTCAAAGGTTGCGGTCGTGCGGCGGGAGACTTCCCGCCGGGCCAAAAATTGCTTTGGACCAACTTTATTTTACCGCATCCTGCCCTTTGGGTCAATAACGGGATTCAAGTAACTCAAAATTTTGATATAAAAACTGCCGCGCAGACGCACGGCAGTTTCTTCCGCTCTTTACAGCTTGCTCAGCTGGGGGCCCTGGGCGGTATCCTTGACGGCCCAGCCCATCTCGGTCAGCTGGGCGCGGATGGCATCGGCGGTGGCCCAGTCCTTGGCTTTCTTAGCCGCAGCGCGCTTTTCGACCAGCTCGGTCACTTCGGCGGGCACCTCGTCCTTCCTGCGGTTGTACATCAGGCCCAGCACGTCGGTGATCTCGTCGAACGCCTTGGCGGCAGCTTCAAGCGCTTCTTTGGTGGAAGAAGCGGACAGGGTGTTGATCTCCTTGACCAGATCGAACACCGCAGCCAGCGCATCGGGGGTGTTCAGGTCGTCGTCCATCGCCTTGCAGAACTTGGTGCGGGCCTCGTCGGCCTTGGCCTTCAGGCTCTCGTCGGTGCCGAACTCGCTCTTACTCAGGGCGAAATCGAGGTTCTCGCGGCAGGTGTACAGGCGCTCCAGGCTGTTCTTGCAGCTCTCGATGAGGTCTACGGTATAGTTCAGCGGCATCCGGTAGCCTGCGGTCAGCATGAAGTAGCG
>OGYR01001011.1_pt1 | contig 11203 bp, 7 predicted proteins | sample 1576661 | NCBI WGS metagenome assembly OGYR01 (sample SAMEA3541490, study PRJEB24748) | human gut metagenome | biome: human gut; feature: human-associated habitat; material: faeces | place: China | collected 2012
ATGCGCGCGCGGTTGAACAGGTTGAGTCCCGCCAATGGCAGCTCACCATGCGCAGCCTCGGTCTCCTCCTGCACCTCGTCGACACCCTCCAGGTCCTCAGCCGCCGCGAGCTTGCGGTACACGAGCACGCGCTGGTCCACCGCCGGCATGTACTCCTCGGACAAGAAGTAGTCGGCCGGCAGGTTGATGCCCACGCTCGCCGCCTCCACGCCGGCATCGTCATCGCCGCGCGCCTCGGCCACGGCCTGTCCCAGCATCTGCGTAAACAGGTCGAAGCCCACGCTCGACAGGTTACCGTGCTGCTCGGCACCCATGAGCGAACCGGCGCCGCGAATCTCCAGGTCGCGCATGGCGATGCGCATGCCGCTGCCCAGATCCTGGAACTCGGAAAGTGCGGTCAGGCGTGCCGTGGCCTCCTCGGTAAGCGGCAGCTCGCCGGGGAACATAAAGTACGCGTATGCCTGCGTGGCTGAGCGGCCCACGCGGCCCTTGAGCTGGTAGAGCTGTGCCAGGCCCAGGCGCTGCGAGTCCTCGATGATGAGCGTGTTGGCCGTTGCGTTGTCGATACCGCTCTCCACGATGGTCGTGGCGATGAGCACGTCAATCTTCTTGGTCGCGAACTCGATCATCACGTCCTCGACCTCGCGCGGGCTCATCTTGCCGTGTGCCACACCCACGCGCGCCTCGGGCGCGGCCTCGTGCACGCGCGCCACGGCATCGTCGATGGTCTTGACGCGGTTGGACACGTAATACACCTGGCCACCGCGGCCCACTTCCAGACGGATCGCCGCGCTCACCACGTCGGGGTCGTACTCCCCCACGTGCACGATCACGGGGCGGCGCCCGGTCGGCGGCGTGGTGATCAGGCTCATGTCGCGCACGCCGCTCGTGGCCATCTGCATAGTTCGCGGAATGGGCGTTGCCGAAAGCGTGAGCACGTCAATCTGCTCACGCAGGTTCTTGAGCTGCTCCTTGTGCTGCACGCCAAAGCGCTGCTCCTCGTCGATGATCACCAGGCCCAGGTTCTTGGGGTTCACATCGGCCGAAAGCAGGCGGTGCGTGCCGATGAGCACATCGATCGTGCCCTCGGCAAACGCCTTGAGCGCGCGCTTTTGCTGCGCCGGGGTACGGAAGCGGCTGAGCACCTCGACCTCCAGGCCAAACGGTGCAAAGCGCTCAAAAAATGTCTCGTAGTGCTGTTGGGCCAGAATGGTCGTGGGGCAGAGTACCATGACCTGGCGGCCGGAGTCCACGCACTTAAACGCTGCGCGCAGGGCGACCTCGGTCTTGCCAAAGCCCACGTCGCCGCACAGCAGGCGGTCCATGGGCTTGGGTGCCTCCATGTCCGCCTTAATGTCGGCAATAGCCTCCAGCTGGTCGCGCGTCTCGTCGTAGGGGAAGCTCTCCTCCATCTCAATCTGCTCGGGCGTGTCGGGCGGGCAGGCGATACCGGCAATCGAGGAGCGGCGCGTATACAGGTCGACCAGGTCAAACGCCAGCTTTTTGGCGTTCTTGCGCGCCTTGTTGGTGGCGCGCGTCCAGTCGGCGGTGTTGAGCCTGGTCAGGCGCGGCTTGTCGCCGTCGGGGCCAACATAGCGCGTGATGCGGTCGACCTGCTCGAGCGGCACGTAGAGCTTGTCGCCATCGGCATATTCCAGCAAAAAGTAGTCGCGCTCCTTGCCGCCCACTTCCTGGCGCGCAATCTCGCTAAAGAGCGCGATGCCATGCGTTGCGTGCACCACGTAGTCGCCCGGCTTAAAGGGGAAGGTGATCTGCGTAATGTCCACCTTGCGGCGGCTGCGGGCGCGATTGGCATCCATGCGGGCGTTGAGGTCGGCGATCGAGAACACGGCCAGATTGGCATCGGGCACCACCACGCCCTGCGGCAGGGCGGCATCCACAAAGGTCACGCGCCCGCGCGAGATGGTGGGCACAGCGGCACCGGCGGCAGCCTGGGCCGCGCCCGCCTCGAGCGAGCGGGCGTTGAGCGCATCGGCATGGCGCTCGCGAATCGAAGCATGGGCCGCCTGACGAGCAGCACGATCGGCAGAATCCGCCGCCGCCACGCGCACACGGTCGCCAATAGCGCCCGCGTTTTCGGGCGCGGCCGTCAGCGACTCCTCAAAGGTAATACCCTCATCGCCAAAGGTGAGCTCCATCGACTCGCGCGCACCGCGGTCGGGGATGGCAAACACGCAGGCATAGCGCTTGCCCACGACCTCCTGGATGCGCGTCATAAAGCGATTGTCCGAGCCCGCGGTGGCCGGCTGCTCAATCTTGAGCTCTGCCGTCACCGCACCGCCGGCACGAATCAAGCTCACGTAGTTAAGGCGCTGCTGGGCACCAAAGTCGAGTTGCTGGGCACGCACGTACAGGCCGTCCAGACGGTCGACCCCCGCCTCGCCGGCACGCGCCTCGATATCCTCGTAGGCGCGCAGGCAGTCGTCGAACAGCGAGCGCGGCTCGGACAGCACCACGAGCGCCTTGCCGCTCACATGCGACAGCGGGCTCACGGTCTGGCCGTACATCACCGGCAAAAAGCGGTCGAGCTCGGGCGTGACGATGCGTGCATCCACCATCTCGAGCAGCGCCGCCAGCTTACTGTCGTCCTGGCTGGCACGGTAGAGCGCCACGTGCATGTTGTGAACGGCCTCGTCGGTGAGCGCCAGCTCGCGGCAGGGGAAGATTTCGATGCTGTCCTCGTTGCCGATGGTCTGCCCCGTGGAACTCACCATGCGGCGGATGCGATCAATCTCGTCGCCAAAGAACTCAATGCGCACGGGTGCCTTCTCCTGCGCGGGGAACACCTCGACGGTATCACCGTACACGCGGAACAGGCCGGGTGCGTCGGCGGCACCGGCATTGGTATAGCCCATGCCCACCAGGCGCTGCGGCACCTCGTCAAAAGGGATCTCCTCGCCCACCGCAAAGGTCGTGGACTCCCAGTAGCGGCTCTCGACTGGCGGCACGCAACGCAGCAGCGCGCGGGCCGAGGCAACCATAATGCAGTTGTCACCGCGCACGATGCGTCCCAGGGCCTCGCAGCGCTGCGCCACCACGGCATCGTCGGGCGCCTGCTCGCGCCAAGGGTAGTCCTTGCGCTCGGGAAAGCGGCACACGCGCGCCAGGCCCACATAGGCGGCCAGACTGCGTGCGGCGCGGTCGGCGGCATCCTCGCCACTCACGATGTAGACCGTGGGGCGCGGACGACGCGCAAACTGGGCGGCCGCCATCAGCGTACGGCCCGACTGCGACACGGCCAGCGTCACGTCCTCGCCAGCATCGAGCCCGGCCTCGACGGTCTGCAGCGCCTCGGCAGTGTAGAGCTGCGCGGCTATACGGTGAATGAGCATGCTGTTCCTCCGGCATCGCAACGCCAAAAGCCCGCCGGGGCAAGCTCGGCGGGTCGTACGTCAAAGATCATTGTTTGTCATGGTAGCGCATGGAGAGGACTCCTGCTCAAGGGCAAACCCGGCCCTGCAAAAAACGCCAGACGAAGATGCATTCCGCCCTACCCCGCTACGCGCACGCTGGGGCACAAATCTGCCAGCGGACACTCGTCGCACTTGGGTTTGCGGGCATCGCAGATTTCGCGACCGAAGGTGATCCACTGATGGTTGACCGACTCCCAATACTCGTGCGGCAAAATCTTGAGCAGATCCTGCTCGGTCTTGAGCGGCTCTTTGGCGTGTGTCTTGGGACTCAGCATCAGGCGGTGCGCGATGCGGTTGACGTGCGTATCCACCGCGATGCCCTCAACGATGCCAAATCCCACGTTGAGCACGATGTTCGCCGTCTTGCGTCCCACGCCCGGCAGCTTTACAAGCTCCTTCATGTCGGCCGGTACCTCGCCGCCGTAGTCGGCAACGATCATCTGCGCGGCCTCCACGGCATGCTTGGCCTTACTCTTATAAAAGCCGAGCGACTTAATGGTGTCCGCCACATCGGCCACGCTCGCCCCTGCCATGGCCTCGGGCGTGGGCCACTGGGCAAACAGCTGCGGCGTCACCTTGTTGACCTGCGCGTCGGTCGTTTGCGCCGAAAGCAGCACCGCGATCAGCAGGCGGAAGGGATTCTCGTGGTCCAAAAAGCACTCGACCGGGCCATAGCGACGGTTGAGGCGCTCACACACCTCGATGGCGCGCTCGCGCTTGGCGGCATTGGTCTCGCGTGGCATAACGACTCCTCGGCTCAACGGCACAATAAACTTATGGGCACAATTGTCCCACGTCCGAGACGTTTACGCCTCCAAGAATGCGCCGGTCTGACGGCTCCACAGGCTCGCGTACTCGCCGCCCGCCTCGACGAGCTGCACATGCGTGCCGTCCTCGACGATCTCGCCATCCGCCAGTACCACGATGCGGTCGAGCGCCGCCACGGTGGACAGGCGATGCGCCACCACAATGGAGGTGCGGCCGCGCATCAGGTTCTCGAGAGCTTCCTGCACCAACGCCTCGGACTCGCTATCGAGGGCAGACGTCGCCTCGTCGAGTACCAGAATCGGCGCGTCGGTGAGGATGGCACGGGCAATGGCCACGCGCTGGCGCTGGCCGCCCGAAAGCTTGACGCCGCGCTCGCCCACCATGGTGTCAAAGCCATGGGGCAGGCGGTCGATAAACTCCAGGGCATTGGCCAGGCGCGCCGCCTCACGAATTTGCTCGTCGGTGGCGTCGGGGCGGCCGTAGGCGATATTCTCGCGAATGGAGCGGTGGAACAGCAGCGCCTCCTGCGGCACGTAGGCAACCTGGCGGCGCAGGCTCTGCTGTGTGCAGCGCGAGACATCCTGACCGTCCACGAGTACGCGGCCGCCCTGGACATCGTCCAGGCGCAGCAGCAGCTTGGTGAGCGTCGTCTTACCCGAGCCCGATTTGCCCACCAGGCCCACGCGCTGGCCCGCCGCCACATGAAGTGTCAGGTCATCGAACACGTTCTCGCCCGCCGCAGCGTCACGGTACGCAAAGCTCAGGTGCTCAAAATCAATCGCGCCCTCGCTCACCTTGAGCTCGGGGGCATCCGGGTCGTCTGCCACCAAGCGTGGCTCGTCCAGCACGCGCGTCATCTCGGCCGCATCGCCCAAAGCGCGGTTGATACGCTGCATCATGGAACTCACGTAGTTCAGGCGCATGGTGAGGTTATAGGTGTAGGTAAAGATCATGACGAGCGAGCCCGCCGAGATGCCAAACCACGCGTTGCCGCCCGCCACGAACACACTCACCACGGCCATGGTGATGACGATAAGGCCCGAGGTCGTAAAGTTGCGCTGCATCATGGCGTGCATCGAGACCGTCTCGGCGTCGCGCGCGGCTCGATCGGCGGTGTCGAACAGATCGCGTTCAAAGTCCTCGCGCCCGCAGGTCTTGACGGCCAAGATGTTCGTGACCGCGTCGGAGAGCACGCCCGACAGCTTGTTCTGTGCGGCGGACGTCGCGGCCGAAAGCGGCATGATGCGCTTGTACATAAGCCAGACAAACGCGATGTAGACGACCATGATGCACACCAGGATCACGGTAAATGTGGGCACCACCGGAGCGAGCGCCGTCACCGTGCAGACAACCGAGGTGATGGTGGGAATGAGCGAATACACCGTCACGTCCACCAGACCCGTGTAGCCGCTCATAAAACGGCTCGTTTGGCTCACAAGCGATCCGCCAAAGCGGCTGGTATGGAATGTCATAGATTGGTTGGAGAGCGTGTCGAAGCATAGGCGCGCCAGGTGATAGTTGCCCGCAATCTCGAGCTTGTAGACGGTGTAGTCCTGCAGCTTGGAGAGGATCTGGCCTGCCAAGTTGACGAGCACGAGCGCTAGGATATAGGGGCCGAAGACCTCAAACACCTGGTCACCCGCCACGGGGCCGGCCTGGACGCGGTCGACGATGAGGGCCATCACGTAGGTGTTGGCAAACGTGAGCAAAAAGATGTAGCCCGCCGACGAGAACACCGAGAGAAAGACGATCAGCGGCTGCGTGCGCGTGACGTCCCAAAAACGCTGCAGCGTGCGGCGCACGGTGGAGCGTTTGAGCGGACTGGTGCTTCTCTGAGACATGGGCTTCCTTTCGCGTCTGATAGGGCGAAACGCCATTGTTGCACATTGAAGCGCACTTCAGGCAAGCACGATGCGAAAAGCGCCCGCGCCGTGCTTGCGCCGGCACCCCGCCGTCAGATGCAGCTAGTCCTCGTCTTTTTGGCCTGCGAGCAGCTCCGCGGATGTGAGCCCCAAAATCTCATCGGCTTGGTCGGCATCCTCCAGCGCGTCGATGTCCTTGAGCTTGCGCTCCATGACGTTGGTGCGCGTGGTAATGATGCCCTCGACCGTTTTGCCCGCGGTCTCGATCTGCTGCTGGGCGCGGCGCAGCGCCGCCTGATAGCGCGGCAGCTCGGCCTTGACGGCGGAGAGCACGCGCAGTACGTCGTCGGTACGTTTTTGCAGCCTAAACGTCTGGTAGCTCATCTGCAGACTATTGAGGATGGCCGCCATGGTGCTGGGACCGGCTACGTTGACGTGATAGTCGCGGCCCAGGATCTCGATAAGCCCGGGGCGGCTGACGATCTCGGCGTACAGCCCCTCAAACGGCACGAACATGATGCCAAAGTTGGTCGTTGCCGGCACACTCAGGTACTTTTCGCAGATGTCCTTGGCCTCGCGTTTCACCATCGTATCGAGCGTCTTGCGCGCTGCGGCGACGGCCTCAGCGTCACCAGACTCCTGGGCGTCGAGCAGATGCTCGTACGCGTCGCCCGGAAACTTGGAGTCGATCGGCAGCAGCACGGGGTCGCCCTCGTCTACCGGCAGCCTGACAGCAAACTCAACGCGTTCCGAGGCGCCGGGCTTGGTGGCGACGTTTTCCAGATATTGGTCGGGCGTAAGGATGTCCGCCAGGATCGCGCCCAGCTGCACCTCGCCCAAAATGCCACGCGCCTTGACATTGCCCAGCACGCGCTTAAGGTCGCCCACGCCGGTGGCGATAGACTGCATGTCGCCCAGGCCCTTGTACACGGCCTCGAGCTGGTCGCTCACCTGCTTAAACGATGCCGACAGTCGGTCGTTGAGTGTGCGAGAGAGCTTCTCGTCCACCGTCGCGCGCATTTGGTCGAGCTGCACGTTGTTGTCTTTGCGGATGGCGCCCAGCTGAGCATCGACCGTCTCGCGCACCTTGTCCAGGCGATGCTCGATGCCTTCGCGGTTGGCGCCAAGCTGTTGGGCCGTCTCGCGGCGCAGGTCATCCATACGGTCGCCGGCCTGCGAGAACTCGCGCGCAATGGTCAGGTAGCGCTGCTGCTCTACGGCGGCGTCGGTCGTCTGCTGCTGCGCGATGGCATTTGCCGTGCGGCGGGTTTCGGCCAACGCGACGTTCAGGGTGTCGAGCGTGCTGTTGGCCTGCTCGAGCGCTGCCAGCGTTTCCGCGCTACTGTCGCCACGCTCCCGCAGCTCGGCACGCAGGCTCTTGAGCTGGAGGGCGCAAGCCACAGCAACCCCCACCGCCACCAAGGCGATCACAACAAGCACAATATCAATAGCAGACATAAACTCCGCCCAACAAACCCAATCGAGCACCAATCAAAACCGCGATCAATCTTACCCTGTCAAACGCAGCTCATGTCCAATCGAGCGCAGACAAGTTACCTTTGCGCTATGGGTGCTGGTCCGCTAGCTCTCCCAGCTGGCGCGGATGGTTGCTGCGACATCCCCCAAGCGCTGACCAAGAGCTGCCAAGTGCTGAAGTACCTCATTGGGCGAGGCGCCGTTGAGGATGCACGTGAGGGCATATGAGGCCAAGAAGATTGTCGCGAGCCCCAGCGGAATCAGCACGATCATCGCCAGCGTACGCAGGCGCTGGGCCCAGCGACGGTGACGCGCACGACGTTTATCGAACGCGAGCTCCTGCGCATATGAATCCTGCTGTACGGAATAGGCCTCTGGCGCCGATTCACACCCGGGCACTGCTGCAGGTACAGCAGCGGGCACGACATTTTGCGCAAAGAGCTGGGCTGCCGCCCCTTGCATTTGCATCTCCATGAGCCGTTGCTGCTGACGCAGCATGCGCTCAGCTTGTTGCTGCGGAGTCTCAAGAAACAGATCCATGCTGGCCTCCAAAATCGGAGCATTCGACGCTTACGACCAGCATCCCGCACCGCCATGACCGCGACAACGCAATCGCCGGCAATAGCCACAAAGTTTCTTTTGCTCAAAAGCCGTCGAAAAGCTCAACAACTCCCCTACCAGCACTTTCTCTGAGCTTTTTTCGCCAGCAATCTTTTGGCCTTCCACTCTTACGCCAACTGACCAAAATCTAACCAAAAACTTGACGAAAATTGTGAAGACAGGGACCCCACACAAAAACGTGCCGCCCCAAAAGGGGCGGCACACAAACCAATCTATTAGTCAAAACTCGCTGGCAAGCTCGCGCCGTCAGACCCGCGGCGTATGCCTTTGCCTCGCGCGACCCTGCGAAGCCGTGAGCGAGGAGGGAGGTAGTCCGGCCCTCCCGGCCCAGCTCACGCTAGCGCCACGCGCTAGTAGTTCACCACCTGCTCCTCAAAGTACGCCTTCGGGTGGTTACAAACCGGGCACACCTCAGGCGCCTCGGCACCAACGTGCAGGTGCCCGCAGTTCAGGCACTTCCACACCTTTACGCCCTCACGCTCAAACACCTCGCCCGACTCGATGCGCTCGACGAGCTTGTTGTAGCGCTCCTCGTGGGCCTTCTCGACGGCGGCGACACCACGGAACTTTGCGGCAATCTCGGCAAAGCCCTCTTCCTCGGCGGTCTTGGCAAACTCGTCGTACATCGTGGTCCACTCGTAGTTCTCACCCGCGGCGGCATCGCGCAGATTGTCCAGGGTATCGGGGACGGCGCCATCGTGCAGATACTTAAACCACAGTTTGGCGTGCTCGGACTCGTTGCCAGCCGTCTCGGCAAAGATGTTCGAGATCTGAACGTAGCCGTCCTTCTTTGCCTTGGAGGCATAGTAGCGATACTTGGTGTGTGCCTGGGACTCACCGGCAAAAGCGGTCTCGAGGTTCTTCTTGGTTTGGGAATTCTCAAAATCCATAGGTGTACTTCCCTTCAACGCATGCCGCCCGTAGGCTTCGAGCGGCCTCGTCTTTAGGATGCCCTCATGTCGGAAATCTAAACCTTACAATCCTGTTCTTCAGATTTCCACGGGCTAAATGCTCAGCCAGCGATCGCCCTCGGCTCGGCAAAAGCCCTCACGCTCCAGGTCGGCCAGAATGCCCGCGACAAGCTCGCGCTCGACCGGCCCGCGCCCAGCCGCCGCTTCCATATCGTTAACGCCCACCACGGCATCAGCAAGCGTAATCCCCGCCGGTTGGCCATCGCGCGCTGCCAGCAGCATGCGCACGATATGCGCGCGCTTTTGGCGACGTGAGCCCTCAAACTTTGATTGACGGCTATAGCCCGCCGAGCGCCTGGACGGATTGGGCAACGTCTTTTTTAGATATGCGCCGTAATCCAGCAACGCGTAATACCACGCGCGCGGCGTGTCGGCATCATCGAGCGGCACGGCAAAGGGAGCGATCTCGTCGGTCGCCGCACCGGGGACCGCCGGACAGGCCGCCTGAATCAGCGGCACCAGCTCGCGGTCGGGAACAGCCGGTACATCGGGAAAGAAGTGATGCAGAAAGACCGTGCGCACGTTGGTCTCCAGATACACGCCTGGAAGGTCAAACGCAAACGACCGGATACCTTGCGCCGTTGCCGGGCCAATACCAGGCAGAGCGACCAGGTCACGCGTCTCACGCGGAAACTCACCGTCCCAGTCCTCCACAACGCGCTGAGCGGCCTTGTGGAGCGCCAGAGCGCGTCGGTTGTAGCCCATGCCCTGCCAAGCGTCCAAAACATCGGAAGGCGCGGCTTGGGCAAGCGCCTGCACGGTCGGAAAGCGATCGAGCCACGCCGGCATACGCGTCTCCACGCGTGGCACCTGTGTTTGCTGCAACATGACCTCGGAAAGCCAAATGATGTACGGATCGCGCGTGCGGCGCCACGGAAGGTCGCGATAACGCAGGACCCCTTCCGAACGAATCATCGAACGAAAGGGGTCCTGAATCATATCTATGCTCCTTATGCGGCGCTATTCCTCCCGGCATGTATACGCACAGGTGGCGTACTCGGGAAACGCTTCGCGGTCGGCGAACTTGGGATCGACGGCCGGGAACTGGCGGTGAGCGACGATGTCGCCGAGCGAAACGGAATCGAGGTAGTCGCGCATCAATGCTTGAGCTCCGGCCCACAGGGGATGATAGCAGCACGTGCCCATGCGCGCACAGTCACCATCGGGCGCGGTGCAATCATTCATAACCATAGGGCCTTGAACGGCCTCGACGACCTGGCGGATAGTGACGTCGTCCGGACTGACCTTGAGACGCATGCCACCGTGGACGCCACGCAGGCTCTCCACAATACCGGCCTGGACCAAACCGTGCTGAATCGAGCGGGCAAACGAATACGGAACATTGACCTCTTCGGCAGCGGTGCGAACAGAAAGCAAACGCTCCGGATCCTCGGCAAGCATCGCCAACATACGAAGGGCGTAATCAGTCTTCCTCGATATGTCCATTTTTCCCCTTTCAAGGAATACGAACAGCTCGAACGAGCTCCGGGGCCGAGCTTGTGTCGAGACGCTAAATGACCGCAGGGCATCCAAATGGTAAATCGGATATCCACTGAGTGCCGCGCTTGGAGCGAAATGCATCAGATGCGGCCTACAGTGCAATTTAGTATAACCTAACCCCCTGTCTCGTTGAACAGGTGTTGCGCAACAAAGCTGTTGTTTAGACAGATATGCTTATTAGATTTTACTTGCGTTCCCGAAGGGGCGGGGATTCTGGGCGAAGATGCGCCAGGGCGATCGTTCTATCGAAACAAAGTGCATCAAACGCAAAAAGCCACGTCCGAAGACGTGGCTTTAATTGCGTTGGCGGGAAGTACGGGGCTCGAACCCGCGACCTCCGACGTGACAGGCCGGCGCTCTAACCAAACTGAGCTAACTCCCCAGGCAGGCGTTCGCGTTTGTTTCCGCTCGCGTGCGCTGCGGGGATTAGTATACACAGAAGTCTGTCCGGCGCGCAACAACTTTTTTGAAAAAATTTTTCGGTCCCTCCGGGAGGGTCTCCGGGGCTGGGGGCGGGGGTTAAGTTTGTCGCGAGTTCCGCACGCAAAGGAAAGCACTTAATGTGCTTTCC